>JACXTT010001780.1_pt1 | contig 35398 bp, 34 predicted proteins | sample 9270951 | NCBI WGS metagenome assembly JACXTT01 (sample SAMN15532306, study PRJNA645909) | rock metagenome | isolation source: weathered quartz diorite | place: Puerto Rico | collected 2017-06-21 | reverse complement strand
TGATAACGATTTTTCGGGCAACGTAATTGATGTTTGCCCGGTAGGCGCTTTAACCGACAGGACTTTCCGTTTTAAAAACCGCGTTTGGTTTACCAAACCGGTTGACGCGCACCGCGATTGCGATCACGAAAAGTGCAACGGCAAAGTAACGCTGTGGTACAAAGGCGAAGAAGTGATACGCGTAACAGCCCGCAAAGATGTTTACGGCGAGGTTGAAGAATTTATTTGCAATACCTGCCGCTTTGATAAAAAGAAAACCAGCGACTGGGTGATCGAAGGGCCGCGCAAAATATCGCACCAATCGGTTATCAGTTCAAACCATTACGATACGCTGATACCGCTTCCGGTTGTAAAACCCAACCCGCTGCTGGTTGAAGCCAACAAACAACAATTTGAACGTCAAACACGCTTATAAATGGAATTCAGTTTAATTTTAATAAAATTTGCATTGATCGTTGTGATATTTGGCATCAGCCTGCTGGTTGCCATGTACTCAACCTATGCCGAGCGTAAAGTTGCCGCGTTTTTCCAGGACAGGCTTGGGCCCGACCGTGCCGGTCCGTTTGGCATACTACAACCCCTGGCCGATGGTGCTAAAATGTTTATGAAAGAAGAGATCATCCCCACCAGGGCAAACCCTTTTCTGTTCATTGTAGGCCCTTCATTAGCGATCATGACGGCCTGTATAGGCAGCGCGGTTATCCCCTGGGGGCAGCAAATGTACATCGGCTCAACATGGGTGGATCTGCAGGTTACCGATATCAACGTTGGTGTGCTATACCTTTTTGGCGTGGTATCGCTGGGTGTTTACGGCATTATGATAGGTGGCTGGGCATCAAACAACAAATACTCGCTGTTGGGCGCTATCCGCGCTGCATCGCAAAACATCAGTTACGAAATTGCTATGGGCCTTTCCATCATCGCCTTATTGATGATAAGCGGCACCTTGAGCCTTAAAGAAATTACCGAACAACAACACGGTTTCTGGAGCGGCCATTATTTTACCTGGAACGTATTTAAACAGCCTTTGGGCTTTTTATTGTTCATGGTTTGCGCTTTCGCGGAGACCAACCGTTCGCCATTTGACTTACCAGAGTGCGAGACCGAACTGGTAGGTGGTTACCACACCGAATACTCATCCATGAAATTAGGGTTTTACCTGTTTGCCGAGTATATCAACATGTTTGTATCATCGGCAGTAATGGCAACCTTGTACTGGGGCGGTTATAACTACCCGGGTATGGACTGGGTTAACGCGCACCTGGGCATGACCTGGGGGCCATTGGTTGGCGTAGCCGTATTGTTTGCCAAGATAGTTGGGTTTATCTTCTTTTTTATGTGGGTGCGCTGGACCATCCCGCGTTTCCGCTATGACCAGTTGATGGACCTTGGGTGGAAGATATTGATACCGTTAGCCATCGCTAATATTGTTTTAACAGGGTTGATCAGTACTTTTTTAAAGTAACAACATAAAGATTTGACATGGAGCCATTAACCAGCAAACGAAAAGTAATTGAATCAAAACCGCTTAATTTTATGGAGAGGGCATACCTGCCTGCCATATTGAGTGGATTGAGGATAACCGGGAAGCACTTTTTCCGCAAAAGCGTAACCATACGTTACCCGGAAGAGAAACGTGAGTTCTCTGAAAATTTCCGTGGGCAGCACTCGCTTAAACGCGATGAGGAAGGCCGCGAACGTTGCACCGCCTGTGGTTTGTGTGCCCTATCGTGCCCGGCCGAAGCCATTACCATGATAGCTGCCGAACGTCAGGCTGGCGAAGAAAAGCTATACCGCGAAGAAAAATATGCGGCGGTGTACGAGATAAATATGCTGCGCTGCATTTTTTGCGGTTTGTGCGAAGAAGCCTGCCCTAAAGAAGCCATATACCTTGACGGGGATATTGTACCGTCTAACTTTTTGCGCAAAGATTTTATTTACGGCAAAGACAAATTAGTAGAGAAGCCCCTAAATCAATAAGGAAGTTTTATACCTTTGCCCATCTTTTAAAAAGGCAACGGTTTTTGTAATCAAAAAGATGAGTTTATTTTACTTTATCGCATTTTTGTCCATACTGTTCGCACTGCTGGTCATTTTCTCCAAAAACCCGGTACATAGTGTTCTGTACCTTATTTTAACGTTTTTTACCTTCACTATCCACTATATTTTATTGAACGCCCAGTTTTTGGCCGTGGTTAACTTTATAGTGTACATGGGTGCCATTATGGTGCTTTTCCTGTTTGTGATCATGCTCCTGAACCTGAATAAGGACAGTGAACCTATCAAAACCACGGCGGTAAAAGTGGCAGCTATTATTGGCGGCGGCTGTTTGCTGGTAACCATTGTAGCATCAATTAAAGCAACAGGTGTTTCGCCGGGTGTGGTGATGAAGACCGCCGACCTGGGCCTGGTTAAAAACTTAGGTAAAGTATTGTTCGGCGAGTTTTTACTGCCGTTCGAAATATCGTCGCTATTGTTGTTATCGGCTATGGTTGGCGCAGTATTATTAGCAAAAAAAGACACTACAAACGCCTGATATGAATACGTTTAGTCAAACCATACAGACCATACCGCTTAACCATTACATATTGCTATGCTCTATCATTTTTGCAATTGGGGTTACCGGTGTGCTGATACGCCGCAACGCCATTGTGATATTTATGTCGGTCGAGCTGATGTTGAATGCGGTTAACCTGCTGCTAACCGTATTTTCGGTTTACCGTGGCGATGCCACCGGGCAGGTATTTGTATTTTTTATTATGGCTTTAGCCGCTGCCGAAGTAGCTGTTGGCTTATCCATCATAGTGATGATATACCGCAATACCAATTCGACCGATGTTAATGTGCTGAACCGGTTGAAGTGGTAATTTAATAGAAGTAAGACATAAGGATCAAGAAAAGGTTCAAGATAACAATCGATGATAAATAATTATATCTGGCTTATTCCCGTACTACCGTTAATAGGGTTTATTATTAACGGGCTTGGCCGCAATACCTTATCAAAAGGCGTAATTGGTTTTATTGGCAGCGGGCTTATTTTAGCTTCGTTTGGTTTAAGCGTTGCCGCCTTTATGCATATAAGCGATACACACCAGGCTATTGACGTTACCCTGTTCGATTGGATAAAGGTTGGTAATTTAGATATCCCGTTCTCGTTCCTGGTTGATCAGTTAAGTTCAATCATGCTGCTCATCATTACCGGGGTCGGCTTTTTGATCCACGTGTACTCGATAGGCTATATGCACGATGACGCGGGCTTTGGTAAGTTTTTCTCCTACCTAAACCTGTTCGTATTCTTTATGTTGCTGCTGGTTTTAGGCTCAAACTATGTGGTGATGTTCATTGGCTGGGAGGGCGTAGGTTTATGCTCATACCTGCTCATCGGTTTTTGGTACTCCAATGGCGAGTACTCGGATGCTGCAAAAAAAGCCTTTGTAATGAACCGCATTGGCGACCTTGGCTTTTTGATCGCCGTATTTGTAATGGCCAAAACTTTTGGCAGCGTGGCTTTCGCCGATGTTTTCCATCAAACAGAAACACTGCACTCGGGCAATACAACCTTGTTGCTCATCACCATGTTACTATTTGTAGGCGCTACGGGTAAATCGGCACAGATACCTTTATTTACCTGGTTACCCGATGCCATGGCCGGCCCGACGCCTGTTTCAGCGCTGATACATGCCGCTACCATGGTTACCGCCGGTGTATATATGATCGCCCGGTCGAACATTATGTTCACCCTGTCGCCGGTAACTATGCACATCATCGCGGTTATTGGTTTAATGACCCTGGTACTGGCTGCGCTTATCGCCGTTACCCAAACCGACATTAAAAAAGTACTGGCCTATTCAACCGTATCGCAATTGGGTTATATGTTTTTAGGCCTGGGCGTTGGTGCTTATACCGGCGCTTTCTTCCACGTTTTAACACACGCTTTCTTCAAAGCTTTATTGTTCTTAGGTGCAGGTTCGGTTATCCATGCCGCCAGCGGTGAGCAGGATATGCGCCGGATGGGCGGGTTAAAAGGTAAGCTACCGATAACCTTCGCGACGATGTTTATTGGTACGATAGCTATTTCGGGTATACCGCCATTCTCGGGTTTCTTTTCCAAGGATGAAATACTGGCCCACGTGTTCGCGCATAACGAGGTGCTTTGGGTTATCGCCGTTATCGGTGCCATGTTTACCTCGTTCTATATGTTCCGGATGTTGTTTTTAACATTCTACGGTAAATTCAGGGGTACGCACGAACAGGAGCACCATTTGCACGAGTCGCCATCATCAATTACTATCCCGTTAATTATACTGGCTATACTATCGGTTGTGGGCGGGTTTATTAATATTCCCGAGGTTATGCACGGCGGGCATTGGCTCGAAACTTTCCTTGAACCGGTTTTTGAAAAATCAACCCTGCTGCAAAAAACAGAGAACACCCCCTTGTCGTCAGGCACCGAGTGGGCGTTAATGGGTATATCGGTTGCAGGCGCGTTGTTCGCGTTGGGTTATGCGTACAGCAAATACATCACAAAAGCACAACTGCCGCTTGAAGATAGCGAGGAGCGCCCGGCATTCACCAGCTTATCGTACCATAAATTTTATATCGATGAGATATACGATACGCTGATCCGCAAACCGCTCGATGCGCTATCGGTGTTCTTTTACAAAGTTATCGACCTGTTGGGTATCGATGGCGTGGTGAATGGCTTAGGTAAAGGCACTATTGAGGCCAGTAAAGACGCGCGGCTGCTGCAAAGCGGTAATGTGGGTTTCTATATTTTTATGATGGTGGTGGGCATTGTCGCGCTGCTGGTTTATAACATATTCAGAGTTTAAAAGGTATTTACAATACATATAATGACGGTTACAATACTACTTCTTATACCACTGCTTGGCGCGCTCATCACCTGCTTTTTTAAAGGCGCACAGGCTAAAACAGTAGCGCTGGTATTTTCGCTGGCAGGTTTAGGTGCTGCTTTATACCTCACATCACAGTTTGTGCTTAACGCCAACATCCAGTTTTCGGTTGATTACACCTGGATCGAAAAATACGGCATCCATTTTAAAGCAGGTATTGATGGCATTAGCCTGGTGCTGGTATTGCTGACCACGTTATTGGTACCTATTATCATCCTATCCACATTTAAACACGACCTAAAAAACCCATCGGCTTTTTACGCGCTTATTTTATTTATGCAGGCCGGTTTGTTGACCGTGTTTACCGCCTGGGACGGCTTTTTATTTTATGTAGGCTGGGAAGCATCGTTAATACCTATTTACTTTATCTGCGCCCTTTGGGGCGGTGCCGACCGTATCCGCATTACGCTTAAATTTTTTATCTACACCTTTGCGGGATCGCTGTTCATGTTGTTAGGTTTAATTTACCTGTACCTGCAAACCCCCGACCATAGCTACGACCTGCAAACGTTTTACTACATGCACTTAACGGCATCGCAGCAAAGCATTGTATTCTGGGCTTTCTTTTTAGCCTTTGCTATTAAAATGCCTTTGTTCCCGTTCCATACCTGGCAGCCCGATACCTATACCGAGTCGCCAACTGCCGGTACCATGTTGTTATCGGGTATCATGTTAAAAATGGGTATCTATGGCGCTATCCGCTGGATGATCCCTATCGCGCCGCTTGGCTTTCAACAATGGGGGCCAACAGCCATTGTTTTGGCTGTGATAGGTATTGTGTACGCGTCCGTCATCGCGTTTAAGCAGAACGATGGCAAACGTTTGATCGCCTACTCATCCATCGCGCACGTTGGCCTCATAGCTGCCGGTATTTTTGCCTGGAACATGCAGGGCGTACAAGGTGCCATGATACAGATGCTCAACCACGGTATCAACGTGGTAGGTTTGTTTTTTGTGATGGATATCATCAGCCGCCGGTTAAACACCCGCGATATTGACAGCATGGGCGGTATTGCCAAAGTAGCACCGCATTTTGCTATAGCGTTTTTAATTATTGTATTAGGTACTGTGGCATTGCCGTTAACCAACGGCTTTATCGGTGAGTTTTTATTGCTCAACGGCGTTTTTCAATACAATATCTGGTTATCGGCTGTAGCCGGGTTAACCATTATTTTAGGCGCGGTTTATATGCTGCGCATGTACAAAAAAATTATGCAGGGCGAAACCAATTTGCTGACCGCCGCTTTCGCGGACATCGACGGCTCTGAAAAACTGGTACTGGGTATTATTTGCGCCCTTATTATTGTTATCGGGGTGTACCCGCAATCTATCTTACATTTATCCGAAGCCAGTGTTAAAATGCTGGTTGACCAGGTTAACCTTAAAATTTCAGCTAAGTAAACCATGAATACTTTAATTATCATTTCTGTTTTACCGATCATCCTGTTATACCTGGGTTTATATAAGGTTAAAAATGCCTTGCTACCGGTTACCGTGGTAGGTTTGCTGGTTGCCTTAGGTTTTGCGGTTGCCGAGTGGAACAGCAACGCGCAGCCTATTTACAGCGGCATGATGCTGTTTAACAACTTCTCTATCGCGTTTTCGGCCATCACCATTGTATCAACCATACTGATCTTGCTGTTATCAAAAAACTATTTCGAGAGCATCAGCGAGCATGTGGCCGAGTACTATGCCATTATTTTGTTTGCATTGGCGGGTATCATTGTCATGGTATCGTACCATAACCTGGTGATGCTGTTCATTGGTATCGAGATCATGTCGGTAAGTTTATATATCCTTGCCGGGATAAAAAAGCGCGATTTTGCATCAAACGAAGCATCCTTAAAATACTTTTTAATGGGTGCTTTTTCAACAGGGTTCCTGTTGTTTGGTATTACACTTATCTACGGCGCTACCGGGTCTTTTAACCTGGAGGCTATCCGCAACTGGATCATCGTAAACCCTAACGTTCATCAAACAGCCAACCCATCGTTCTTTTACCTGTTTTATGCGGGTATATTGTTAATGATAGTTGGCCTCTGCTTCAAAGTCGGCGCGGCTCCTTTCCACTTCTGGACGCCCGATGTTTACGAAGGATCGCCTACGCTCATTACCGCCTTTATGTCCACCGTAGTAAAAACCGCAGGCTTTGCCGCTTTTTTACGTCTGTTTTCCATGTGCTTCGGCATGGTGTCCGACTTATGGATACCAACCCTGCTTATCATCACCATACTCACTTTATTCATCGGCAATATAACAGCATTGTACCAGCAAAGCTTTAAGCGGATGCTGGCGTTCTCCAGTATTTCGCACGCTGGCTATATGCTGTTCGCTATTGTCGCGCTAAGTGCAAACTCATCAAACGCGGTATTTGTTTATGCTTCGGCTTATTCCATCGCGTCTATCATCGCCTTCGCGGTGTTGATACTGGTGCAGCAGCAAGCCGGTACAGACAGGTTTGAAGCTTTTGATGGCCTGGCTAAAAAGAACCCGTTCCTGGCATTGGTATTGACCATAGCCATGCTATCATTAGCGGGCATACCTTTAACAGCGGGCTTTATCGGTAAATTCTTCATGTTCTCGGGCGCACTGTCGCATTACCAGTTTACGCTGGTAGTTGTAGCTGTAATTAACGCTATCATCAGTATTTACTATTATTTTAAAGTAATTATTGCCATGTATTTTAACCCTGCCGAGCGCGATGAGCTTTCGGTTCCGGGGTACTTTACATTTGTTCTGGGCCTGTCGGCATTGGCAACTATTGTCATTGGCGTTTACCCGGTATTGCTGTCATCCATAATTTAATACTTACTGTCTTTCCCGTATTTCGATTTAATATTTGTAGTTTTACACATATTGATGGAAAGTTTCTGGGAACATCTGAAGCATTTAGCTCAAGCACAGGAGATTATTGAGCACGGTGGCTTTTACCTGCTGCTTGTAGTTGTTTTTGCAGAGACAGGCCTTTTTTTTGGTTTCTTTCTCCCCGGCGATTACCTCTTAGTTTTGGCTGGCATATTTTGCGCTGGCGGGATGATCAATACCCCTATTTACGTTTTAATTCTAAGTCTTATAATAGCCGGGTTTTTGGGCAACTATGTAGGCTATTGGTTTGGTTACCGAACGGGTGATTTATTGTTTACCCGTAACGATTCGTGGTTCTTTAAAAAGCGTTATGTACGCGTTGCGGAAGACTTTTATACCAGGCATGGTGGAAAAGCGCTGATTATTGGAAGATTTCTCCCGATAATTAGAACTTTTGCGCCTATCTTTGCAGGAATTGTTAGGGTTGATTTTAAACGGTTTACGTTTTATAATTTGATAGGCAGCATTGCTTGGGTAACTACCCTAACCTTAACAGGATATTTTTTAGGGCGGAGATATCCTGACCAAATACAAAACTATTTACAATATATTGTAGTTGGTTTAATAATGGTTACAACAATTCCGCTTGTTATCGCTTTAATACGAAGGCGGTTAATTACACACGATAATACAAATACGTAATAGATAAATGAGTACACAACACCCTTGGCACCAGGTTTCGCCCGGCGATAATATTCCAAACATAGTAAACGCGATCATCGAGATCCCTAAAGGCTCCAAAGCCAAGTACGAGATCGATAAAGACTCAGGCTTGTTAAAATTAGACCGTGTACTTTTTTCATCAGTAATGTACCCGGCCAATTATGGCTTTATACCGCAAACCTATTGCGACGACCATGACCCGCTGGATATACTCGTGTTATGCTCGGTTGATGTTTACCCCATGTCCATCATCGAAGCGCAGGTTATTGGTGTGATGCACATGGTTGATAACGGTGAGCAGGACGATAAGATAATCGCGGTAGCAAAAAACGATATGTCGGTTAACTATATTAACGAACTGACCGAGTTGCCACCCCATGCCATGAAAGAGATCGTGCGTTTTTTCCAGGATTACAAATCATTGGAAGGCAAGAACGTAACCATCGAACACCTGATGGGACCACGCTACGCCTACAAGGTAATTACCGAAGCAATGGACTTATACAAGTCTACTTTTCCAACTTATCGATCATAAATGGCCCCAATTGACCTCGATATTAGTGGCTTATACATTTTTTTAACCTTTTTCCTGGTTTTACTCAACGGCTTTTTTGTTGCTGCTGAGTTTGCCATAGTTAAAGTTAGGGGTTCGCAGATCGAGATCCAACTCAAATCGGGCAGCCGCATGGCCAAAGTGGCCCGTAATATCACCCAAAACTTAGACGGGTATTTAGCGGCCACGCAATTGGGTATCACCATAGCATCGTTAGGTTTAGGCTGGTTTGGCCAGGATGTGGCTACCAAGCTGATGATACGGATGTTCATGGCCTTCGGTGTGACAGTTAATTCACCCTTTGTATTAGATATCTGCCATGTAGCAGCCTTTGCTTTTATCACCATACTCCACATTGTTTTTGGTGAATTAGCACCAAAGTCTTTCGCTATACAACGCCCCGTAGGTGTAACTATGGGCGTATCGTTACCACTAAATATATTTTATGCCATATTTAAACCCGTTATCTGGGCCTTAAACAGGCTGGCCAATGCGGTGTTAAGCATGTTCGGTATTAAGCCGGTGGAAGGCCATGATGCCCACCATAGCTCCGAAGAATTGCAGTACCTGCTGGAACAGGGTAAAGAAAGCGGGGCCTTAGACTCGAACGAGCACGAACTCATTAAAAACGTGTTCGATTTTAACGAGCGTGTGGTTAAGAACATTATGGTGCCGCGTACCAAAATATCGGGTATTGATGTGGAGACCACCAAAGAAGACCTGCTCAAAGAAATTATCGCCGAAGGCTACTCACGTATGCCGGTGTACGATGAAACGATAGATAAGATCATCGGGATAGTACACGCTAAGGATATTTTGCCTTTGCTGGTTAACCAGGTTGATTTTAAACTGTCGGACATTATACGCAAACCGTATTTTATCCCGGAGACCAAAAAGATCAATAACCTGCTGGCCGAACTGCAGCAAAAACGCATCCAGATTGCGATTGTGTTGGATGAATTTGGCGGTACGGCAGGTATGGTTACTTTGGAAGACATTGTTGAAGAACTGGTTGGCGAGATACAGGACGAATACGACGAGGAAAAACCGATAGTTGAAAAACTGAACGATACCGAATTTGTGGTTAACGCGCTTGCGCCGATATACGATGTGAACGAGCATTTACCGCACGACCTGCCCGAGGATGGCGACTTTGATACCGTATCCGGTTGGCTGGGCCATATATTTGGTAAGATACCCGAAGTTGGCGAGCAAAAAGAAGCCAATGGCTATAACATCACGGTGCTCAAAAAACTGGACCAGAACATCGAGTCGGTTAAGCTGGAGCTATTGATCGATGAGTCGGACGCGGTCGACCTGCACTAAACCCAAAGCCCATGCAGCTTTTTTATACGCCTGACATTACCGATTCGCCCCTGTACTTTTTAAGCGAGGAGGAGAGCAAACACGCCATCAGGGTATTGCGCCTGCAACAAGGTGAACGCGTACAACTGATAGACGGCCGGGGCGGTTTTTACGAAGCCGAGATTGCCGACCCGCACCCTAAAAAAGTAGCGCTCAAATTACTATCACAACAACAGGAATTTGGCAAACGCAACCATTACCTGCACATCGCGGTAGCGCCAACCAAAAATATTGAACGCCTGGAGTGGTTTTTAGAAAAAGCCACCGAGATAGGCATTGATGAGATATCGCTCATCATCTGCCAGCGATCGGAGCGAAAAGAAGCCAAAGCCGAGCGGCTGAACAAGATCATCACATCGGCTATCAAGCAATCGCTCAAAGCATACCATCCTAAATTGAACGAGCCGGTGCCTTTTGCCAAATTCATCGCGCAAAGCAACCCGCATCAAAAAATGATAGCCCATTGCGAACCTGGCGAAAAGGCCGATCTGCGTAAAGCGGTAAAACCCAACGGCAGCTATTTGATATTGATAGGACCCGAAGGCGATTTTTCGCCAAAAGAAATTGAAGATGCTTTGCAAAATGGATTTGAACCAATAACTTTAGGCGATAGTCGTTTACGTACCGAGACGGCCGCGCTGGAAGCCTGTTTCGAGATCAATTTTTTAAACCGCCCATGAGCCCACGTTTTGCCATAGCCATTGTTTGCCTGTTACTGCTCAGCAGCTTTAACGTGCCTACCTATAAAATGGCCAAGGTAAAGTACAGCGGCGGCGGCGATTGGTATGGCGACCGTACAGCCCTGCCCAACCTGATCAACTTCTGTAACGAGAACCTCAAAACCAACTTCCAGGCACAGGATGAGGTGGTTGAAGTGGGCAGTGCCGAACTGTTCAACTATCCCTTTGTGTTCCTCACCGGCCACGGCAACATCATCTTCAACAGCCAGGAGGTAGCCAACCTGCGTAAATATTTAACCGGCGGCGGCTTTTTGCACATTGATGATAACTATGGCCTCGACCAGTTTATCCGCCCGCAAATGAAAAAGGTTTTCCCGGAGCTGGATTTTGTAGAGCTGCCGCCAAACCACCCCATCTTTCACCAAAAATTTGACTTTCCGAACGGCCTGCCTAAAATACACGAGCATGATGGCAAACGCGCCCAGGGCTTTGGTTTGATCTACAAAGGCCGCCTGGTTTGCTTTTACACTTACGAGTGCGACCTGGGCAATGGCTGGGAAGACTTTGGTACTTACCCTAATGATACCCAGGATTCGCGGCTAAAGGCCCTTAAAATGGGCGCAAACCTGGTCCAATACGCTTTAACCCAATAATATGTACCGCATAAAAGTAAACGATAGTTTTGATTTTGAGGCAAGCGTAAAGCAAGGCGTAGTGACCATGAACGGCACTGAGGTTAAAGCCGACATTGCCAAATTGGATGCCGCCAACTACCATGTCATCAGCCAAAACTATAGCTCGCACCAGGTGGAGGTTGTCGCGTTCGACGCTGCCGAAAAAACCGCGACCATTAAAGTGAATGGCAACAACTACCAGCTTACCGCCAAAGACCAGTTTGACGCTTTGCTGGAGCAATTGGGCTTAACCAACCTGAACAGCAACAAAGTAAGCGATATTAAAGCCCCCATGCCCGGCCTGGTGCTCAAGGTTTTAGTTACCGAAGGCGACGAAATTAAAAAAGGCGACAGCCTGTTTATATTGGAAGCCATGAAAATGGAAAACATTATCAAAGCCCCTGCCGATGCCACCGTTAAAACCATTAAAATTAAACCTGCCGATAAGGTTGAAAAGGGGCAGTTGCTAATACTATTCAAATAAAACATCGGTATTTTCACCACCCTGTCATTGCGAGGAGTGCAACGACGTGGCAATCTCTGAGGACACTCAACGTAACTTTTCTCTGGACGTGACACATTAAAAACACATGGGTAAATATGGGTATTTTAACATTGTTTTCATTCAATCATTCAGACGATCAATCCTTCAATCATTAAAAACACCCATGGGTAAATATGGGTATTTTAACATTGTTTCCATTCAATCATTCACGCAATCAATCCTTCAATCATTGATTCAAACACATGGGTAAATATGGGTATTTTTCACAAAAATTTCTACCATATCTTTCTTCAATCACTCTAAATAAGGTTTTTCTGCTTTTCGCAGCCAAAAAACACTTGGGTATTACATGGGTATTCGTGGTATACCCATGGTTCAGTTTTCTTCTTCATAAAAGACCAATCGACCAATGAACCAAAAGCTTCGCGCTTCCAGCTATACCTGCAATATACAAAATTTAGTGCGTATTTACAACAAAAAAAGCCCCCGGTTTCTCGGAGGCTTTTCTCAAATTATTAATTTTTACGGGTTGGGCTTATTGTAGCTGGAACCTGTTGGTAAACGAGCTTCCGTCAGGGTTCATACCGCTGATCACTAAAAATCCATCTTTAATATTGGTGATGGCTTTATCAATATCAGCCGAACTGTTGATGGCTGTTTTATTGATGCTTGTAATAACCGAGCCCGGCTCCATACCCAATTGGTCGAACATTTTGCCCGGACGGATCTGGGTAACCACCACACCCGAGTTAACCCGGTAGCGGCTTTTTTGCTCGGTACTTAACGGCTGGAAGCTTGCACCTAATTTATTGTACAACTCCTCGGCCGATTTGGTTGATGCTACCGTACGTGTCGCGGCAGCTTCGGCCTTTAAAGTTACTGCAAAGTTTTTCTCGCTGCCATCGCGCAAAACGGTCAGGTTAATTTTATCGCCTGGCTGTAAGCGGCCTACTGTTTCTTGCAGGTCCGATGATTCGGTTACCGCGCGTCCGTTAACTTTGGTGATGATGTCGCCTTTGCGTAAACCGGCTTGTTCGGCGCCGCCACCAGCAACCAGTTCGTTAACGTATAAACCTACTGTTGTGTTCAGGTGCAATGCCTCGGCAGCATCAGGGCTAAGCTCCTGGAAGCTAACACCAACATACCCGCGTTTAACCGAGCCAAATTTCTGGATATCGTTCAGTACTTTTTTAGCCAGGTTTACCGGGATAGCAAAACCATAACCTTCGTACGAACCCGTGTGCGAAGCAATAGCCGCGTTAATGCCGATCAGTTCGCCTTTGGTATTTACCAACGCGCCGCCGCTGTTGCCGGGGTTAATGGCCGCGTCGGTTTGGATGAAGCTCTCGATGCCTTTGTTCAGTTTTGGCGCAGCGTCTTGTTGTTGACCGCGCATCCGCATCCCAAATGGGTTGGCTTCACTATCATCATTGTTTTCTTCGCTGCCGATGATATTGATGTTACGCCCTTTAGCGCTGATGATACCTGCTGTTACAGTTGATGTTAAATTGAAGGGGTTACCTACGGCTAATACCCATTCGCCCACCCGGGCATCGTCCGAGTTGCCTAATTTTACGATAGGCAGGTTGGTGGCGTTGATCTTGATCAAAGCCAGGTCGGTATTAGGGTCGGTACCGATCACTTTAGCCTGAAAGGTGCGTTTATCGTTGGTCGTGATCTCAATTTTATCGGCTTTATCAACTACGTGGTTATTGGTAACGATATAGCCATCGGTTGAGATGATAACACCCGAGCCCGAAGCCCGTTGCGGGGCAACCTGACGTTGGCGCTGACCGAACATTTGCCCAAACATTTGCTCCATCTGGCTGTCCTGGCTGCTGCTGCTGTAAGTGGTACGGATATACACTACAGCCGGGGTTACCGCAGCGGCTGCCTCGGTAAAATCAACATTACCGGTTGACGATACTGTCGATGGCATAGGGTTGTTTGCAAAATAAACTTTCTGGCGATCCTCGAACGACATACTGCTGGTAGCATGGTCCTCAATAAGCTTGTAACCGCCTATGGCCATGGCCCCGCCGAGGAATGCGGTTAGAACTGTTAAACCAATCTTTTTCATATTTTTTCTTTTACTCCTTTAGTTTTTACAATTTCAAATTTAATACCATATAGACGATAAGAACAAGCGTATGTTATATGGTTTTTTGTTAAAAAATGTTAAAGCTATATTTGACCATTATATTACAGCTTTTAAAATTTAACGTATTAATATTGATGTAATTACTGACGTGATAAAAGCCATCACGATTTTATATAAAGATAATGAAAGTACACTTTTATAAATACCAGGGTGCCGGTAACGATTTTGTGCTGGTTGATAACCGCAAAAACGTTGTAGATCACCATAATCCGCAATTAATTGCCAAAGTGTGCGACCGCCGTTTTGGTGTAGGTGGCGATGGCATGATGTTTTTGCAGGATAAGGAAGGCTACGATTTTGAAATGGTATATTATAATGCCGATGGGCAGCCCAGCAGCATGTGCGGCAACGGTGGCCGTTGTATGGTGGCCTTCGCAAAGTTCCTTGGAGTTATAGACAGCGAAACTGAATTTTTGGCAGTTGACGGACCGCATTATGCCAAAATTTCGGCGGAGGGTAACTGGGTAAGCCTACAGGTATTGAATGCCGAACCCGTTAAACGCGACGGGGAAGACTACGTATTAAACACCGGCTCACCGCATTACATACAACTTACTACCGATCTGGCCAATAAAGATGTTTACCGCGATGGTTACGCCATTCGCAACAATGCGACCTACGCCGCCAAAGGCATTAACGTAAACTTTGTTGAACCTATGGACAAAGGTTACTTTGTGCGCACCTTTGAGCGCGGCGTTGAAGATGAAACCTACGCCTGCGGCACCGGTGTTACCGCCGTTGCTTTAGCCATGGCCGTGCACAACCAGCAAAGCGGGCATATTGAAACACCCATTAAAGTTTTAGGCGGCAACCTTAACATCCGCTTTGATTACGATGGTAATGAGTTTAGCGATATATTTTTAGAAGGGCCTGCGGAAAGGGTGTTTGAGGGGGAGATAGAAGTGTGATGGAAGATGGATGAGGTACTGTGGAAGATGCGTTTTTAGCACCTAAACAACTATATTGCCTTAGATTACTCCACTTTATACCGGTAAACAACCCGGCCTAACCTGCCTTCGCCGTCCATGCCTTCCACAACCACCCTATAAGTGCCCTTGCCGGCATTGCTGTATTGCAGGGCATACTTTCCATCTTTATCCGTTGCTATATCAGCGTTCCAATAAATGGCAGGCGGCTGTATTTGATCGGCACCTTTTGCCAGATCATATTTGGGTGAATAGAAACTACGGGCTTTATAAAAACCATTGAAAGCATAGCTGAGTATCCCGTTTGGTTCGCGCGTTTGAGGCAACTGTTCGTTTTTGGGTATCCCGCGTTTAGTGGTAATTAGTATCAGGCCGCCCGCTGCATCGTGCCCGTAAATGGATTTATATTTAACACTGGTCAAAATTTCTATACTATAAATATCATTCGGGTTAATATCATCCAGTTGGCTTATCGGTACACCGTCCAGCGAAATACTCATGGGTATAACAGCCACGCTTCCGTCAAGCTGTCGGTGGCTAAAATCCATCTTGACCCCTCTGCTCATGTCTATTACCTTTCCGTCTGATTTGACCGTAATACCGGCAACTTTTCCGATGAGGCAGGTTGATAATATCGGGCACCCCTCCAGGTCTTTACCCATTACCACCTGGTCGGCATGGCCGGGCCCGTTCAAATTGGCCGAGCTGGATAAGTCGGGTTTGCCTTTTTGCGGATCGTAGTTTGCTTTAATTTTTACCTCGTTGAGTTGCCGCCCGTTTAGACGGAGATATTCCTGCTCTTCGTCCTGGTAGCTTTTAGCCAACGCTGCCGATGGTGGCTGCGCGGTATTGATCGCGGATATGCTTATAGACGGAGCGGTGGGTTCATCCAGTTTGATATTTAGTTTGTTGCTGTTTGTTGCCGACAGGGCTTTAACAATAACGCGTGTTTTTCCGGGTATATCAAGGCCGGTTATGTTAAACCTGCCGTCGGCATCGGTTAGCGTGTCAACACTCAGGTGCAATACCGGAAATATAACCATCACCTTGCTTTTAGCCGCGGGTTTACCATTCGCATTGGTAACCCATCCGCTGATATTTAAGCCAACTTCGGCCATGCTTTGCGGCTTTTTTGTGGTATCTATCAATTGCTGCCATTTAAGTTTGCGGTAGCCTTGCGTCAATAATAATAGATCGAGGTCGGCTTGTTTTTTTGCGTCCTGACCGGATAGGTAATAGCCAGGATCGGCAATTGCGCCATGCAACTCGGCGCTAAGCAGCAACTGCGAAAAAATGGTGGGCTCTGAGTTTTCATCAACAGGAACCTTATCCTCATTAATAACAGCTACCGAAAAATTGCCATTTGCAGGCTGGCTGGCATAACCGGCCGTCAGGTCAAGCGTGGTACCCTCGTTGGCAGCGAGAGCGTTTTTGCCGGGGTATAGGGCAAGGGTAAGCTCATCGGGCTGTTGAATAAATACCACGCGCTCGCATAACGGTTCGCCCATGCCCGAGAACAGCGTTACCCTGTTAATGCCTGTTGGCAGACGACTTTTTGCTATTGATAAAGTACCCGAAGGGCCATTGATGGTACCGTTTCGGGTATCATAAACTTTACCACTCGACTGAACGATAATATAAAACGGGATAGGGGATTTTCCGCCATAATTATGCTTAATAGTGACTGATAAACTATCATGATCGTTATTGTTTATGGCGAGGGTAAAACCTTTTGATAAGACAGCCGGAAGCGGGACGGTTTGTACATCGCCGTTAACTGTAGTTATACTGGCCTTATAAGCTTTACCAAATTGTGGTACGAGATCAAAGGCACCCATGCCGGCGTGGGCGGTTACCAGTGTTGCAACAGTTTGGCCATCGTTAGCTACTATATTTCCTTTTAGCTCTACCGGTGTGCCGTCGGTATTAACAGCCTTGAACGCTACACGGCTTAAAATCCCATCAACCAAATCTCCGCCCTCAGGGAAAAACTGCACGTCAGGCTGGCTTGCAGATGAATTGGCTTTAGCAATTACAGGTTTAACCTTGTTTTTTTGTGAAGACGCGCTTGCGGCAACCTGTACCGGCATCGGGTTACCAATAGTAATCGGACGCTCATAAAAACTTTCAGCGCCGCTGTTTTTCATCCAATTGGTATAAGCGCGAATGTGGTAAGGCCCGGGCTGTAACTCCAGAGGTAAAGCAAAATCGCCGCTTGCCGTACCGTTCAGCAGTTTCAGTTTCAGGTGTTGCAGAATAGAGTCTTTTTGTCCGATCAGGTCAACATATGCCACTTCGCTAATATCCGATGGTTTGTGGCCGTTTGTTACCGTATATAGTTTAAACCACAAAGTGTCGGCGCGCTTGTACCAGGGCTTATTTATATGCAGGTAAATGTGCTCGGTTGGCCAGTTGGCAGTATGTTTATTGAGCCGCACCAGTGTTTGCTGTAGTTTGCTCGGCATATTGGGCTCCTGCCGGCTATTCAAAATATTTTGAGGGCCGTTACCGCTTTTAGCGGTGCCATACTCAATGGGCATTAACTCGGCAATTTTTGCCCAGGCCCAATAACCCTGTACCAGCAAACCCTGTGGCTTGTTAACACGTCCGTTTTTATCGATCTGGATATTGGAAGTTAATGGTTCGATCGTGGATAACTGGCCGTCGGCATTCAGTCTGAACGGGGCTTGCACAGCAAGGCCCGATTTAAAAAAGTTATACGGCTCTTTACTGCCTTTGTACAACACAAATAAAATGGTGGTATCGGCGGCGGTATGTAAATCGTATTGCGGCTTAAGCAGTTTAAAAGTGTCACCCAGAGGGGTAAAAAGGGAGTCAGCAGGCGTGGGTTGCATTTGTGCAAGGCCAGTGCGTGCCTCTTTATCAGTTAACGCATAAATTAAAAAACCTTCTGAGGTGGTGGTGTGGTTAAAGGCCGACTTAAAAAAGTGCGACATAGACCCCAAATAAGCATTTTCGCGGTTTTTAGCCCAACGTTTTTGTCGCGGGGCCGTGCCTTCCAGTTCTTCAAAATAAGGGTAACCATTGTAACTGAGCGTTAAACTGTTTTGATCGAATTTAAAAGCTGTAAGCAGGTAATTTAGCCGGTAGCCCAGGCCACGGTTCTCAATTATCAACAACTTATCTGTATGGGCTTCCAATACCTTTGTATCCTTATCGTAACGAAATTTTAATACCTCCGGATCAATAATTTTGCACTGGCCCGAGTTGACCGATTCGCCGATAAAGTATTTGGTGAACAACTGGATGTATTTGGCGCGGTTAGGGTCGGCAACGGTGATGGCAACCTCGTTCATCAATACGTTATCTTCTTTAAGTTGGGCATTGACATTAAAAACCCGCTGATTTAAAACTATCTTTTGAACAAAAGGCTCAAATCCTATCATTTTGATGACAAGTTCATAGGTTCCGGCGGCCAACCCGTTAATGGTGAACACGCCTTGCCCGTTAGTGGCCGCAATGTGTTTGGTATTGGTTAAAAATACGGTGGCACCTGGTAGAGTTACTCCTTTGCTATCGCTCACGGTACCGGTTATCGAATAATTTTCCTGTGCCTGGGTAACCAAAGTTACCAGTAGTATAGCTAAAGCACAGATCAGTTTTTTCATGTAGTAAGTATTTGTCTTTGGACAATGCAGGCACCGTCCTGGTCTAAGTTCATAAGTGGAAAAAATGGTTTTTTGATCAAAAATTTCTTACAATTCTCCTCCAGCTATTATTTGTCAATGGTCAAAAACCTTCCAACCTTACAACCCTGCAACAACGCTACCCCGTCCAGCTTTCCCTATCCAAACTGCGGTAATGGATGGCTTCGGCAAGATGTTCCAGTTTAATATCGTCGCTGCCGGCAAGGTCGGCAATGGTGCGCGCTACTTTGAGGATACGGTCGTAAGCGCGGGCTGATAGTCCCAGTTTCTCCATCGCTTTTTTGAGCAGGTTTTGGCCTGCGGCGTTAATGGTGCATATTTCGCGCACCATTTTGGGGCTCATCTGGGCGTTGCTATGCAGGCCGTTTTGCCCGTTAAAGCGCTTTTCCTGCACCTCACGGGCAAGGATGACCCGCCCGCGTATCTGCTCACTTTTTTCGGACAGGCGGTCGGATGACAACTCGGCAAAGTTTACCGGCGTAACCTCCACGTGCAGGTCAATACGGTCGAGCAACGGGCCCGATATTTTGCTGAGGTATTTCTGCACCACACCAGGCGGACATGAACACTCCTTTTCAGGATGGTTAAAATAGCCGCAAGGGCATGGATTCATACTGGCAACCAACATTAGACTACTCGGGTAATCTACGGTTAGCTTGGCCCGGCTTACCGTTACTTTACGCTCTTCTAACGGTTGTCGCAATACTTCTAAAACACTGCGTTTAAATTCGGGCAGCTCATCTAAAAACAGTACCCCGTTGTGCGCCAGCGATATTTCGCCGGGCTGCGGGTTGCTGCCACCGCCTACCAGGGCTACATCGCTGATGGTGTGGTGCGGGGCACGGAACGGGCGCACGGTAACCAGCGCATCGGCCGCGGATAGCTTGCCTGCTACCGAGTGTATCTTGGTGGTCTCCAGCGACTCGAACAAGCTAAGCGGCGGTAATATAGACGGCAGCCTGCGCGCCAGCATGGTTTTACCCGCTCCCGGCGGACCGATCAGTATAACATTGTGCCCACCTGCGGCGGCAATTTCGAGGGCGCGTTTAATATTTTCCTGGCCGCGTACTTCGCTAAAATCGCTGTCGTAATTGTTTACGCTGTCAAAAAACTCTTCGCGGGTGTTTACAATGGTTGGGGTTAACTGCTCGTTTCCGTTAAAAAAGTTAGCTACCTGGGTAATACTTTCAATACCATAAACCTCAAGGTCGCTCACAATAGCTGCTTCGCGGGCGTTTTGCTTGGGCAGGATGAAGCCTTTGAACCCCTCTTTGCGTGCCTGAATGGCGATAGGCAAGGCGCCTTTTATCGGCTGCAAGCCACCATCCAGCGAAAGCTCGCCCATAATAAGGTATTTGTCCAGGTTATCAGCTTCGATCTGCCCCGATGCGGCCAGTATGCCGGTAGCGATGGTGAGGTCGTACGCCGAGCCTTCCTTGCGGATATCCGCCGGTGCCAGATTGATCACAATACGCTGCCGGGGCATTTTATAGCCGTTGTTGTTCAGGGCGCTCTCTATTCTAAAAGTAGCCTCTTTAACCGCGCTATCGGGTAAACCAACCGTAAAATAAGCCAGGTTACCGCCACTGATGTCTATTTCAACCGTTATGGTTGTGGCCTCAATACCGTAAACAGCGCTTCCAAAGGTTTTAACTAACATAGTTGCTATTAATTACCCAAACTAAAATTAACGGGGATATCGTACTCGGCTGTTACCGTTTTATTATTCAAATAAGCGGGTATCCAATTGTCGGGCATTAGCCGTACAACCCGCAACGCTTCCTCGGCCAAGCCATCTTTTACATATTTCTTTATCCTGTAATTCACGGCGTGGCCGCTCTCATCAATGGTAACGGCAATAATAACTTTGCCCGTGGTGTTGTTTTCTTTGGCCATGCCGGGGTACCTGACGGCGCTTACCAATAATCCAAAAAACTGACCTTCGCCACCTCCGTACGCGGGCGGCATATCTAAAGGTGTGTTCAAGGTCCCAGTGTTTGTAATTACCGTGTATTTTAAGGTATCCTTTTTAGCATCAGGTTTATGAAACACTATACTGTTTGTAGTAAAATCGTATTTGGTTTCAAGTTCCCCATTGTAATTGTAAATTTCCCATACACCAACCCGTTTTCCGTCTTTATAACTACCCACCGAGCTTACTTTTCCAAAACCGTAGGATGTCCACATGCTGTCTTTTTGGTTATTTTTATACCAGCCGGTAGTAGCAAAGCGTGTACCCTGGTATTTATATGAGCCGTTCCTGACGGTCGTATCGGACTGAAGCACCTCATAGGTCTCCTTGATACTTGAGTTTGGGTATTCATGAGTGATCTTCTGTGTTTTTTGGGCCAATAGGTTGCCCGACAATAAGATCAAAACTATAGGTAAACAATATTTCATTGGTAGGTTAGTTTAATAGCTATCACGATTTAAACATATAAATTTTTGACCGATTATTTTATGAGGACCTATTATTTTGTCTAAATTAGGTGTTCTACTATTTATTTAATTTGATATGAAAAAGATCAGCATAGTTTTATTTATAGCCTTCGCGGCGACCAAAGTATCGGCACAAACCAACATCATGGCCAAAGATGCCGCCAAACACATTGGCGAGAACGTGACCATTTGCGATAAGATATTTGGCGGTAAGTTTTTAAGCGGCTCCGACCTGACCTTACTCGATGTTGGCGGCGCACACCCCGGCGAGTTATTGAGCCTGGTAATTAAAGGCGACGACCGTAAAAAGTTTACCACCGCGCCCGAAGATAAATTTAAAGGCAAACAGGTTTGCATTACCGGAAAATTAGTAGATTACAAAGGCAAACCCGAAATTATGATCACAGATACAACGCAGATCAAACTGGATAACAGCAAGTAAGACCGGCAGTTGTGCCTTGCCGGGCTTGCCCGCAATACTGTATATTTGCCCGATGAAACCAGCCGAGATAAACGCGCAATGGAAAGCCTTGCAGGAACGTGTAGCCGAATATTTTGATACCGATACGCCCGATCTGAAGGTGATGCTGTTTTTAATTGGTGTGCAGGAGCTTGGGCAAGGGCCAAAAAAGTTTAGCAAACGCCAAAAAGAGGAACTGATGCACATTGCCAATTGCCGGCTTTTTAGTAAACTTGGGTTTTACGAGCTGGAGGGTTTAGACCAGGATGGCTGGCCGCACTGGAAACTGGTACAGCCCATACCGGCTTATACGCTGCTTGAGCAAGAAATGATCATCAAAGGGTTGATGATCGACTATTTTGACGAAGCTTTTAACTGACCAAACATGAAAAGACTTTTTACCCTGTTATTGATCTTTGCGGTTAGCGCCACCGCGTTCGGTAAAGTAAAAAACCAATACGTGCGCATCAAAACCAGTTACGGGCAGGTTATCATCCGCCTGTATAACGAAACACCCAAGCACCGCGATAACTTTATCAAATTGACCAAGCAGGGCGTGTATAATGGCACGCTCTTTCACCGGGTTATCCAGAATTTTATGATACAGGGCGGTGACCCCGATTCCAAAAATGCGAAACCTGGTGTCGAACTGGGTAACGGTGGTTTGAAATATACCGTGGATGCCGAGTTTAGGGACAGTATTTTCCACAAGCGTGGCGTACTGGCTGCCGCACGTGATGATAATCCGGCCAAAGCTTCAAGCTCCACCCAATTTTATATTGTAGAAGGTAAACGCTATACCGATGCCGATCTGGATAAGGTTGAAACTTTGCCACGCTACGCAGGGATGAATTATAAGATACCGCAATCGCAGCGCCAGGTTTATAAAACTGTAGGCGGCACACCCTCGCTGGATCGTTTGTACACCGTATACGGCGAAGTAGTGAGCGGGTTTGATATGGTTGACCTGATAGCTGCGGTGCCTAAGGATGCTAAAGACCGCCCCACAACGGATATACCCATGACGGTTGAACTGTTGAGCAGGCGGGAGTGTAAGCAGATGGATAAGCTGCTGGGGCTAACAACTCCTTAACATAAATAACGAATATCGAACACCCAATGATGAATGCCGAAGTGATGAAAGCTTCAATATTTGTTACTTAAGGTTTAGAAAAGGTTGTCCAAAGCATTCGATATTCATAATTCAATATTCCTTATTCGATATTTCAGATGAAGATCATCACCTATAACGTTAACGGCATACGGTCGGCAATAAATAAAAACTGGTTTGCCTGGCTGCAGGCTACCGATGCCGATGTGGTTTGCCTGCAGGAGATAAAAGCCACACCCGATGTGTTGACCGACCTGTTATTGGTTGAGCAATTGGGTTACCAGCACTATTGGTTCCCGGCCGAAAAGAAAGGGTATAGCGGTACCGCCATTTTTTGTAAAGAAACGCCCAGGCATGTTGAGTACGGTTGCGGTATTGCCGATTATGACCGCGAGGGGCGCAACATCCGGGTTGACTTTGAAAAGGTATCGGTAATGAGCGCCTATTTTCCATCCGGCTCCAGTGGCGACGAACGACAAGGGTTTAAATACCGGTTTTTAGAAGAGTTTGGCGCATACCTGCATCAATTGAAAGGCGAATGCCCAAATCTGGTGGTATCAGGCGATTATAATATTTGTCATCGGCCCATCGATATCCATAACCCCAAATCAAATGCAAATTCATCCGGCTTTTTGCCCGAGGAACGCGAGTGGATGGAGAACTTTATACAAGGGGGCTTTGTGGATACCTTTAGGCACGTAAACCCCGAACCACATAATTATACCTGGTGGAGCTTTAGGGCAAACTCAAGGGCTAAGAATTTGGGCTGGCGTATTGATTACAATATGGCCACCCGGCCGCTACAGCCTTTTATAAAAAGGGCTGCCATATTATCCGAAGCAAGGCACTCCGATCATTGCCCGGTATTGCTCGAACTTAGTTTGTAGGCTACATTTAAGCGGTTAAATTCGCTGTACCGGTCAGTCGAGGTGCTCAACGGTTCGTCATTAGTTACCAGCACATACGAGCGCTTTAAGCACGATAGGCATAAATACCGCTTTAGCGGTAACCAGTTAAAAAAAGTCCTCACTATTATTCCTCGTTTTACGCGCACGGCAAACTCTATGTCGCACCTTTTGCATTTAGGCTTTGCGTTTTGAACTGTTGTTTCCATATCGGGTTGGGGATGTTAGCTTATTGTACGTAAACAAACACTATTTTGTTTCACCAAATGATAAAAAAAAACGAAAACTGAAATAAATTATTTAAAAACGATATTTTACAGTAAGCTATTGCGAAAAAGTAAAAAATTTAAAGCTGATTTGACGATTTGTAGTGGCTAAACTGCAAACACAGCTTTGAGTTAAATTAAAACTGTTGATCATCCAGCTTTGCGTTGAGCCTATTATTTCTTCCGCCGCAGTGTGTTCGCCATCCATGCAAGGTATCTGAGGCAAATCATCATCAATACCCTTAGCAGTTGCCTTAAGTAAAGCTTCCTTGCGTGTCCACAAAACATAAAATGTATCAAGTGGTTTTTCAGTATTTTTAATAGTGGAGATCTCGTGCTGACTAAAGCTATGTTCCAGCAGGTCCGTATATGGGAAATCAGGCAGCATTTGCTCAATATCTACACCAACGGGGGCATTGGCTATCGCAATTAATATACGATCGCCAGAGTGAGCGGTATTATAATGCAGGTTTTGGTTTTGTATTATAAAAGGCTTTTTGTTCGGGCCTGTGCCAAATGCTATCGCGGCAGCAGGCAGATCGAGATAACTGCCTAACAACATCCGCAATATGCCACGACTTACCGTAAATCGCTCCCTGTCTTTTTGGTGATGATAGCGGCCTGCCCTCTGCTGCTCATCGGGCGACAACAAGCGCTGGTAATGCTCAAGATGCTCAAGTTGCGATGGTATATCAATACGCCAAACGTCAACACCAGCGGGCAGCTTGTAACTGGCTTTGTCTTCCCAAACCGGGTTATCTATCCATTTACAAGTTATGTTTACCAGCATCCGCTTTTACTTCTTTTTAGGCACCAGGCTATTCAAATACACTTCAAGGTTGGTGTACGTGCTTCCTGCGGCTATCGCGTTGCCATCGGCGGCGTTGTTTGGGTCTAAATGGTTGGCTTTTTCCCAGGCATCGGGCATACCGTCACCATCGGTGTCTTTCGGTGCAGTGCCGCCGTTCAATGCAGGCTGACCGCCCGCGTCCACCTCACTTTTAAATATTTTACCCTCTTTACCTAACGAGCGCAGGTAACCGATAATACGTTCATCCACGGCATCGCGGTGTATTGATGCACCGGCCTCGGCCAATACCGTGGCATAAGCAGCCGGGGCGGTTTCAATGCTTTTCAGCTCCATCGCTGTGTTTTGGCGTGCCTGTTTTAAGGTAGCCTCAGCATGTACAAAATCAGTGTCAACAACTAAACGCCCGTTTAGCTGGCCATCCTTATTCATATCCACATAATTGCCATTATGATAAACCTGGTCGGTAGCGCTAAACATGCCTATAAAAGCATGGCCCGAATTTGGCCCTGCAATAAAATAGTTGTTAATAATATCCTGGTTATGCACCGCGCCCGAGTGGCCGCCCACCAAACCATTTACGCCCCAGTTGTACACCACGTTGTTAATATATTCGATACCCGCCTTTGCTTTGGGGTTACGGCTTTGGTTATCAATCCACAGGCAATGCTGTATGGTAACACGCTCGGGGTTTTCAAACAAAGCGCCAAAACGCTGCGGGTCAATTGGCTCGCCAATAAGCGAATACTGCACCGTTACATTCTTGCTGTCTTTAATATGAAAATCGTCCCAGCGGCCCCACTCAACCGATATATGGTCAAATATCACATCATGTACACTATCAACCACCACCACGCAAGCCCCCTTGGGCATATTAATGCTTCCGCGAAAGCGTATATAGCGGGTAACGCAATTGCTCGAGAATGAAAGCCCGTTACCGTATATCACAATGCCATCGCCGGGGGCGGTTTGGCCTGCAATGGTTACCTGCTCGGCAACTTTTATTTTATCCTGAATTTTGATCACCCCGCCCACATCAAAAACCACGGTGCGATTGGGCCTGCTTACCGCATCCCGAAAGGAGCCTTCGCCTGCGTCGTTCAGGTTTTTTACGTGGTAGGTAAGCCCTCCGCGTCCGCCTGTTGCAAAACAGCCGAAACCATCGGCACCCGGAAAGGCCACCTGTTGGGCGCAAGCTATGTTAACGGATATGGCTAATAAAATGAAAAGAAAAACTGGCTTCATGTTGTAAATAAATGGGTAACCAATGTTATCGAATATTATTGCACTGTGCAATTTAATCGCAATATTTTTACCGTTTTAAATTCTGGTCCGGCTTTTTTAGCCTGGAGCATTTTGAGAAACAGAAATTTAATCCCTACCTTGACATCCAAACTGATTAAATTATTATTTCATGAAAGCAAAATCTTATGTCTGGCTGGCGCTTCCGCTGGCTTTTGCCATGTCGTGCACCAGTAAGACCGACACCAATTCGGTACCGCCGCGCACGGTATTTTTCGATAAATCGGGTATGGACACCACAGTTAAACCCGGCGATAACTTTTTTTTATATGCCAGCGGTAACTGGATAAAACACACCGAAATACCTGCATCGCAAACCGGCTGGGGTTCGTTTTATACTTTGTTTGATGATAACCAGAAAAATCTGCATTCCATATTGGAAGACCTTTCGGCCAAAAGCAATACTGCCGGATCGAACGAGCAAAAGGTGGCCGATTACTATACCAGCGGCATGGATACCGTGGCCATTGAGAAATTAGGCGGCGACCCAATGAAACCTATCCTGGCAAAAATTGACGCCGTGAAAGATTATAAGGGCCTTATCGCTTTGTCTGCCGATGGCTTTAAAACCGGCGATGGCTTTTTGTTTGGTTTTTCGGTTTACCCGGATGACAAGATCAGTACTAAAAACGCGGCCCAGTTCAGCCAATCGGGTTTAACCCTGCCAAACCGCGATTATTACTTTAAAACTGATAGCGCCAGCGTTAAAATACGCGCCGAATTTGTAAAATATGTTGCCAAACTATTTACGCTGGTAGGTGTTGACGCGGCTACAGCAGCCAAAAATGCCGATGCTGTTTTGAAACTCGAAACCGAGATAGCCAAGTCGCACTTAACACCTGTTGAACTGCGCGACCCGGTTAAAAACTATAACAAATTTGCCGTAACTGATTTTCAAAAACAAATACCGGATATTGACCTGAAAGATGTATTGAACCGCCTGGATGCCAAAACTGATACCATTTTAGTCGGTCAGCCTAAATACTACGTGGCTTTAGATGCTTTGCTAAAAAGCCAGCCTATTGATGTTTGGAAAACCGAAATGAAGTTTGACAAGTTGAACGGTTCGGCTACTTATTTAAGCAAAGCTTTCCGCGATGCGCGTTTTGATTTCTGGGGTAAAACCATGAGCGGTCAAAAAGTGCCAAAACCACGCTGGAAATCGATGGTATCGAGCGTTGACAATGGCCTTGGCGAATTGCTTGGTCAGGTTTATGCCGAAAAATACTTTACCGCCGATGCTAAACAGCGCATGTTAGACCTGGTGAATAACCTGCAAAGCGTTTATAAAGACCGTATTGAGAAAAACACCTGGATGAGCGACGCCACCAAAAAGAAAGCCGAAGAAAAACTGGCCGCCTTTACCAAAAAGATAGGTTACCCGGATAAATGGAAAAAGTATGACGACGTAACTATTGATAAAGGCACATATTTTGCCAACGCGCAATCCATCCAAAAACATGATTATGCCGAAATGATTAAAAAATTGGGCAAACCGGTTGACCGCAGCGAGTGGGGGATGACGCCGCCGACGGTTAACGCCTATTACAACCCGCAGTTTAACGAGATCGTTTTCCCGGCCGGGATACTGCAGTTCCCTTTCTTTGACAAGGATGCCGACGATGCCATTAACTACGGTGCCATAGGCGCGGTTATCGGTCACGAAATGACCCACGGTTTTGACGACCAGGGCCGCCAGTACGACAAAGACGGTAACCTGAAAGACTGGTGGACACCGGAGGACGCGGCTAAATTTAAAGCACGCGCCCAGGTAGTGGTTGACCAGTACAACAAATACACTGTGTTGAATGGCCTGCATGTAAATGGCGCTCTAACCTTAGGCGAAAACCTGGCCGATATTGGCGGCTTGGCTATTGCCTACCAGGCATTTAAAAACACACCGCAAGGAAAAGGCGATACTAAGATTGATGGCTTTACGCCAGATCAGCGGTTCTTCCTGTCGTTTGGCCAGGTATGGCGTATTAAAGACCGCGACGAAACTATGCGCTCGCGCATCAGCGGCGATCCGCACTCGCCCGAAATGTACCGTGTTAACGGACCATTGTACAACATGGCTGCTTTTTACAAAGCCTTTAACATACAACCAACCGATAAACTTTATCGCCCCGAAGCAGAGCGCGTAAACGTTTGGTAATAATGCTAACACCAAAACTAAAAAGCCCCTATTCGGGGCTTTTTAGTTTATAAAGATCTTCCGGACTCAAGACCTAACGCTACAATATCTTAAACCCCAAGCTAATATGCCACAGGTTTTGGCGCTGCCCGTATTTTTGGTTGAGCTGTGTCAGGCCTCCTTCGTAACGCGCATCGAGCGATATGTTTCCCAAATCTACACCCGCACCGGCCTGGTAACCCAGGGTGCTGTTATTGTAGTTGCCCAGGTCGCGGTAAGCGCTGCTTAAATTATCCGAGAAGCTTTGGTCGGTGTTTAGGATATAGGTGTAAATAGGCCCTGCCATTACCCGCAGGTTAAGGCTTTTAGTACCAAACGATTTGCCCAACAATAAAGGAACATCTAAAGTAGTAAACCGCACCTTGGCCGAGCCACCGGTATTGGTACCATTGGTATCAAAATTAAACTGGCCGCCCTGACTGCCTACATACAATTCGGGTTGTAAGTATAAGCCCGATCCGATACGCGCAAACGCGCCAAACTGGTAACCGCTAACGGTAGATTCAGAAATATTATCGTTATTAATTTTTGACACATTAAGCCCGCCTTTTAACCCAAGCGCGAACTGTGCTTTAGCGCCGATAGTTAATATCAGCAACGTAGCCATACATAAAATGTACTTTTTCATAGTTTTATTAGTTTTAGATATAAGATGTAAAGTCCAGCAAAAGCCGAACCAAAATTATAAAACGCCAATAGTGCGATTTTTTATACTTTTGTTTTAAAAATATATCACCATGGCCGAGATCAGCATCAGCAACAAAGACTGGGAGCGCATTAAAATTAAAGTACGACGTAAATACAACCATTTAACCGACGAGCAGCTAAGCTATACGCAAGGCGACGAAGAAACGTTAATAACCCGGCTGATGGCTTTAATTAACCGCGACCGGACCTATGTTGTGTTCACCTTAAAAAAGGCGTTGGTGAACATCGATACCAACATCCTGTAAAAATTTTAACACAGGCTTAAAAACACCAAGCCTTTTTTTATACTTTTATACCTTATTCGGATCTTTAGAATGAAAGGGCGTGCTGTGTTGACAAAAACCTATAAAAAAATTGCTGTAGTTACCGGGGTATTATCATTAGCCATTGTATTATGGAGCTTTAATGATGACCTGTTCCAGATATCAAAAAACCTGGACGTTTTTGCCTCGGTCTACAAAGAGATCAACATTAACTACGTTGACGAGATAAACCCATCCAAACTGGTTAAAACCGGTGTTGATGCCATGCTGGAGGGCCTTGACCCTTATACCGAATTTGTTCCCGAATCCGAAATTGAAGACTACAAGCTTAAGTACGTAAGTACGCAATACGGCGGTATTGGTGCCAGCATATTTGCCCGTAATAAAAAGGTTTACATTTCCGATGTTTCCGAAGGTTTTCCGGCGCAAAAAAGTGATGTACGCGCTGGTGACGAACTGGTAAAAATAAACGACATTGTTTTAGAAGGCAAAACCAGCGACCAGGTGAGCACCCTGCTTAAAGGCAGTAAAGGTGCCCCCATTAAATTAACCATCAGGCGCGACGGCGTTGCCGGGACTATTGATAAAAACCTGCTGCGCGACGAGATCAAACAGCCTAATGTATCGTACTTCGGTATGGTGCAGGGTAACATGGGCTACATTAAGCTGGATAAGTTTTTAGAGAACAGCGGCGACGAAGTGACCAATGCGCTGGTTACCCTAAAAAAGAGCAATCCCACAGGTATCATCCTTGATCTGCGTAATAACGGCGGCGGTATATTGCAGGAAGCCGTAAAAATTGTGAACCTGTTTGTACCTCGCGATGTTGAGGTTGTAGCCCAAAAAGGCAAAGTACGCGATAAGAATTATGTTTATCACACGCTCAACACACCCATCGAACCAAACCTGCCACTGGTGGTCTTGGTAAACAGTCACTCAGCCTCTGCTTCCGAAATTGTGGCCGGTTCGCTGCAGGACCTCGATCGTGCAGTTATCATTGGTCAGCGCAGCTACGGAAAAGGCCTGGTACAACAAACCTTTAACCTGCCTTATAACAGTTTGGTTAAAATAACCATAGCCAAATATTACACCCCATCGGGCAGGTGCATACAGGCGCTCGATTATACCCACCGCAATGCCGATGGCAGTGTTGATAAGGTTGCCGATTCGCTGATGCACGAGTACAAAACTAAAGACGGGCGTTCGGTTTACGATGGCAGCGGTATTTACCCCGACCTGTTTATCCCCCAAGACCGTTTTGCCAATATCACCCAGGTTTTGGTTGGTAAGCTTTTGGTTTTTGATTATGCCACCCAATACCGTAACATACACCCGCAGGTTGGCGATGCTAAAACATTTACGCTAAGCGATGCCGACTTTGCCGACTTTGCCAAATATATTTCGGGTAAGGATTATAAGTACAGCAACCGGTCGGAAAGAGTATTAGCCGATCTAAAAACCGAGACAGATAAAGACAAGGAGTTTGCCGATATTAAAACCGAATACGACGCCTTAAAAATTAAGTTAGAGGCTGCCAAAGCAAACGACCTGCAACAGCATAAGGACGAAATTCGGCAGGTATTGGAGAACGAGATCGCTTCGCGTTACTACTTTGAAAAGGGTCGTTACGAGTGCAACTTTAAATATGATAAAGAGCTTGCCCGTGCTGCCAAACTAATGAATGACAAAGCAGAAGTTGCCACGATATTAAAAGGCGAGGGCACCTACAAAATAATTGGTAAACCCAAAGTTACCATGGCTGCCGTTAAGCCGGACAGCAAGAATAGCAATTGATCAGTTTGTTTAGGCAGTATCGGCTAAACTTGAGAAAAACTTTTGTTGCAGACAGGGCACAGGCCTGTCAATAAAGGTTTTAGTTATGTTTACGAATGGTTAGCAGGTAACTTCATTGGCCTTTGATGAATTTAAACTAATCTTGCTAACTTCATCACACTAAATCCTCTGCATGAAAAGAAATGAGTTTCTACGGTCGGGCTTAGCCGTTGCCGGGGTTTCCGTATTGCCGGGAACTCTGTTGGCCAAAAGCGCGGCACCAAAAAAGAGTTTCCGTTTTGCTTTTATCTCCGATATCCATGTAAAACCCGGTGCTGTACCCGAGGCAGGTATGGCCAAAGCCATCAGGCATGTTCAAAGGTTACAGCCAAAGGCCGAGTTCATCATCAATGGCGGCGATTGCATTATGGATGCTTTAGAGGCTAAAAAAGAGTCGGTGCAAAAACAGTGGGAACTTTACCACGCCATTATGGATGCCGAAAATAAATTGACGGTTTACCCCTGCATTGGCAATCATGATATATACGGGTGGTTTCAAAAATCACCAGATACCACCGACCCGCTTTACGGCAAAGCCTGGGCGCTTAAAGAGTTAAAAATGGCGGAACGCTACTATCACTTTAAAAAAGCGAACTGGAATTTTATTGTATTGGATAGTACGCAAAACAACCCGGCCGGGGGCTACATCGGCAAAGTTGATGAGGCACAGTATACCTGGCTAAGTAATACCCTGGCCGAAATACCATCAACGGAGCATATTTGCGTGGTATCGCACATCCCAATACTGTCAATCTGTTCGGGTCTGTTCTTTAATAAAAACGAGGCCAACGGCGACCTGATGATCAAACGAAATTTGATGCACTCCGATTTTTTGGCCCTCAAAACCCTGTTCAACAAATACCCCAACATCAAAGTGGGATTAAGCGGCCACGTTCACCTGCAGGATGAAGTGCATTACCACGGCATCAGTTACTATTGCAACGGCGCCATTAGTGGCGACTGGTGGGGCGGCCCCTTTCAGGAGTTTGATCCGGCCTACGCGGTTTTCGATTTTTACGAAGACGGGAGCTGCAAAAGGGAAATAATAAATTACGGGTAATAGAAATACAGTTATCTTTAGCCATGACCGATACCCCGCGCGAAGACGTGCCCTCACGTAAAAAGTACTTTTACCCCATTATTGAGCCTTTGCGCAATTACCTGGTAAAGTACGACCGCGAGGTAAAACTGCCCGTGCAATACGCCGATCTGCTGCGCTTCAACTTTCATACCCCGCTGTTGAATAAGGACGGCACCGATACCCTTTGGCAGACCGTTTACTACGACGAGAGCGAGATGAAAGACCTTTTCCCAAGCCTGACTTACATTTACGCACTGCTGCATAGTGATGGTGCCACGGAGGCTATGGAACACCTTTCGGTTGCACGAATAGATTACTGCACGTTTGGCAATTCAAGGCCGTTCCGTATCCGCATCATCAACCGGCTCAACGACAATTACGATCATTTTTACATCAAAGTGGCCGATGCCTCGCGGGTTTACGGGCTTGAGCTGGAGCACATCCTGTCGCCAAACCGGATACTATACATCAGCAATGGCAACACCTTGATCGAAGAGCACATCCCTGGTTTGCCAGGGGACATATTTATTGATCACCGCCTTAATACAACCAAGTTTAACCAGATACGCATTTGCAAAGAGTTTGTAAAATTTAACGAGCGTTGTTTTGTGCGGCTGTTGGGTGATATGCGCAGCTACAATTTTGTGGTGGATATTACGCCCGATATTGAAGGCAACCAATACCGTATCCGCGCTATCGACTTTGACCAGCAAAGTTATGAGGGGCGCCGCAAGTTTTACCTGCCCCATTTTTTTAAGGAGAATAACGTACTGGTAAATCTGGGCCTCAAATACATTAACGATACCACCATGAAGCAGTACCAGGAAGAAGAACGCAGCCTGATAGCACACCGGGTGCGCATGGCCGCACGGCGGCTAAACGACGTATTGGAGGTGATGCGTATTGAAGAAATATCGCCAAAAGAAAAAGTTGTTCAATTAGTAGCCGAACTGGGCGAATACCACAAAAGCGTTGCTTTTACCAACTGCCACACCATGGGCCAAATACTCACCGAGCATTTAAATTTGGTGCTAACGCGTACAAGGGTGTAGTAAAGCACCCTGACGAATATCAATTATTTAAAACCATTGTTTGCCGGTAATGTTGGATAGTAATAGGCTAATCTAAAAGATAATGACCATGGCACAAGCAGCAAACGATAAAATTGTAGAACAATTAAAGCACCTGCTATCCATCACCACCGATGGTATTGAAGGGTATAAACAATCAGCTGATAACTCGCCTGGCCCCGAGTTTACCGCCCTTTTTACCGATTACCTGATACAGCGTAAGGAGTATGCAGAAGAACTAAAAAACGCGGTACGCAATTTGGGTGGCAACGCCGATGATACATCCGGTGGTACCTTTAGCGTGCTCGGCAGGTTATGGACCAACATTAAAACCACTGTAAGCAGCGATGCCGAACGCACTGCCCTTGAGGCTTGCACTGAAGACGAGCGGACCGCTATTGCCGAGTATGAAAAGGTGTTGGAAAATACTGAACTCAGCCCCGAAATACGGGTATTATTAACGGAACAGAAAGCGGGTATTGAACGGGCACTCACGCGGTCGGAGCAGTTGGCCAGGGTGTATAACTAAAAACAAAACGTGCGCCATTGGCGCACGTTTTGTTTACGCGGCATCTTCACAGTTTTCTTCCCAACCCAGGTAACAGGCGTACCAGTGTGCGCACTTAGCCAATATATACTGCTCATCGGGGTTTTGAGGTCCAACCACCTCGGCTATAAACATAATTTTTTCTGCGTAACCAACCGCGTTTGTGTAAGTATAATCAAAATGCCGGCGGTGTGCCGACCTGATCTTCTCAGCTTCTTGTTTGGTAATAGTATCCGTATGGATAATATGTACTAAAGAGCGCGTAGGTACATGGTAGATAAAAAGGTTTTCTTTTTCGGAGGCCGGGTCTTCGCATAAAAGGTATTCGGGCACTTGTAGTTTCATGGCTTCTGTTTATTTATCTCGCACAGATAACATCGCCAAACCGCAAATGTTTTGTAAGTAAATGCGCAATAATTCAGCTGTTTAGCCTAAAACTGGTTTGATTTAAAACCTTAATTAAATTCGTATCTGTACAATAAAATTATTGGCAATAAAAGTTAAAATACAGGTAACAATAAGAAACTTTTACCGGATTCTTTTTGCTCTTTATTCAAAAAAATCGTAAAAAAAGCCCGGGTACTTCCGGGCTTTAAGCATAAGTTATATTTTACATTATACAACAGTTGGCCGCCTGATAATGCCTAACAGCAACGCTATAACAGCGATAACTAACAGTACATGGATAAGGCCGGTGGCAGAGTACATAAATACCCCTAAAGCCCAGCCGATGATCAGAATAACGGCGATAATATACAATAATGAATTCATGGCAGATTGTTTTAAAGTTAAAATATTTGTTTTTAGTTCCTTCTCCTTATTAAAAGTTAATTGAGAGGAAATTGTTTTAAAATATTTGCTTTAAAACTTTATGTGCAGAAATACTTAATCCAGGTGCATCCATTTTTTACGTACCGCAAGCATGGCTGGTGTAGGGGTACCGTTATCTTCAATTCGGTATTTAACTGTTGGGTTTCGCAGCAGGGTAACGGGGAGTACCACCATAATACCATCGCGTATAACAGTAACGTTAACCTTATCGCCTACTTTTTTTGTGGAAAGGTATTTGTCAAGGTCGGTTACGGCGCTGCCATCAATGGCCGACAGCTCATCGTTAACATTAATGCCATCCACCCAGCCCGCACTATTGCGTGCAACATTGCTTACCATCAATTTGCCGTTGGTATTAACCAGAGTTATGCCAAAACTTGGGTCGTTTTTGGCGGCAAGGTCGTCGGTTAGCTTGTACCCTGCATAAGCCAGGTATTTGTTATAGTCAATTGGCTCAATACCGTTAATGTATTTTTTATAAAAGTCATCCAGTTTAATACCGGCAAATTTTTCTAAAGCGGCTTTAAATTCGGCATCGGTATAGCCGCGCTTTTTGGTTTTATAATACTCATCATACGTGTATTTCATCACATCATCTAACGATCGT
>JACXTT010001779.1_pt1 | contig 35399 bp, 34 predicted proteins | sample 9270951 | NCBI WGS metagenome assembly JACXTT01 (sample SAMN15532306, study PRJNA645909) | rock metagenome | isolation source: weathered quartz diorite | place: Puerto Rico | collected 2017-06-21 | reverse complement strand
GTGTGGCGCACGGGTTTGACGATGAAATCTTCGGGCGGCAGGCCCAGGTCGTTGTCCAGCCCGCGGTCAAAGGCGTTGGCCGACACGATGGCTACGTGGGTTTGCAGCAAGCCAAGCGCACGCACACGGCGCAGCGTTTCCCAGCCGTCAATACCCGGCATGGCCAGATCGAGCAGCAGCGCGTCGGGCACCAGGCCCGCCGCCAAAAGGTCCAGGCCATCGTGGCCACTGGCAGCGGTGCGCACCTCAAAACCCAGCGGTGTTAGCAACTGCACCAACAGCTCGCGATCGGCCTCTTCGTTGTCCACCACCAGAACCTTGCGGCGTACACCAGCATAACCGCGGCGTACCGGCACGGGCTGCACCGCGCCGCGCCCGGGTGCACCGGCTGGCACACCACGCAATTCCGGCAAGAACAGGCGCACCTGGAATATGGAGCCCTGCCCTGGCGTGCTGGTCGCCGTGAGTTCGCCACCCATCAGGTCGGTCAGCATCTTGGCAATGGTCAGGCCCAGGCCCGAGCCTGTCGTCCCTGCCGGACCGGTCGCAACGCTGTCGCCGCGCGTGAAGGGCTCGAAAATGCGCTCCAATTCCTGCGCTGACATGCCCGGCCCGGTGTCCATGATCTCGACATGCGCCATCTCGCGTGCATAGCGCAGCCGTAGGGTCACGCCACCGGTTTGTGTGAACTTGATCGCATTGCCCAGCAGGTTGAAGACAATCTGGCGCACGCGTTTTTCATCCGCACGCACCCAGTCGGGGATGCTGCCGCGCACATCAAAGGCAAAGGACAGGCCCTTGTCGGACGCCTGCAGCTCGAACATGCTGGCGATCTCGTGCATGCCGTCGGCAAAGCGCATGGGCTTCACATTCAACGTGAGCTTGCCAGACTCGATATGCGCCATGTCCAGCGTGCCTTCAATCAGTGACAGTAGATGCTCACCGCCACGCTGGATGACGCTGACCGCCTGCTTGCGGTGCGGCGGAATGGAATGATCCTCTCCCATCAACTGCGCGTAGCCCAGGATGCTGTTGAGCGGCGTGCGCAGCTCGTGGCTGATGGCGCTGATATAGCGACTTTTAGCCTGGTTGGCCTGCTCAGCCGCTTGCTTGGCCTGCTGCAAGGCCTCGTCGGTCTGGCGGTGCGACTCGATCTCGCGCATCAGCAAATGCGTTTGCCGGTTCGATTCTTCCTGTGCCACCTGGCGGCTCTTGTGTGCCAGCACCAGCCACCAGGCCACGATACCCGACATCAACAGCAGCGCGGCAAAGGCCTTGGAAAACCCCGACTGCAACGCCGCCCGCAAGGCCATCTGGCTCTCGGGCATATCAACCAGCGCCGCGAGTTCCTGGCGGTAGAACATGCCAAATACCGTGAGCAGCATGGGCACAATGATGAGCATGAGCAAAATGAAGTGCCCCAGCCCGGTGTCCAGGTACGGCCAGGTCTTGCGCGGCAAGAGCCAGCGCAGGGCGGTCGACCACTGTGCCGACAAGGCCGCGTGCGGCTTGCAGGCATCGCCACAGCGCGCGTCCAGCGTGCAGCACAGCGAGCAGATCGGGCCCTGGTACGCGGGGCAATGCGCCATGTCCGGGCCTTCATACTCGCGCTCGCAGATCACACAGTGGCGGGGTGAAAACCGGACATTGGCACCACGCATATCCGTTCGGGCTGAGCCTGTCGAAGCCTCTGGGCTCCCTGCGACAGGCTCAGGGCAAACGGAGAGTTCGGATGTGCGCGCAATGTAATAACGGCCTTTGGTCACCCAGGCAATCGCCGGCGAGGTGATCATCGCCGTGACTAGCGCCACCACGGCCGAAAACGCTTGGGCAGTCGGGCCGAACAGCCCCAGGTAGGCTGCAACCGACAGCAGCGATGCCAGCGCCATCGCCCCTACGCCCACCGGGTTGATGTCATACAGATGCGCCCGCTTGAACTCAATGCCGGCCGGCGACAGACCCAGCGGTTTGTTGATCACCAGGTCGGCCACCACCGCCATGATCCAGGCGATGGCGATATTGGAGTACAGGCCCAGCACATCGCACAGGGCCTGGAACACGTCCATCGCCATCAGCATGAAGGCGATCAGGCTGTTGAACACCACCCAGACCACACGCCCCGGATGACTGTGCGTCAGACGCGAGAAGAAGTTGCTCCAGGCCAGCGAGCCGGCGTAGGCATTGGTGACATTGATCTTGAGCTGCGACACCACGACAAACAGCGCGGTGGCCGCCACCGCCCAGCCCAGCGTGGGGAACACATATTCATAGGCGGCCAGGTACATCTGGTTCGGATCCACCGCACGGTCGGTGGGCACGCTGTGCTGAATGGCCAGGTAGGCCAGAAAGGCGCCGCCCAGCATCTTGACCACGCCCAGGACCACCCAGCCTGGCCCGCCCACCAGCACACCCAGCCACCAACGGCCCCGGTTCTGCGCGGTCTTGGCCGGCATGAAGCGCAGGTAGTCGGCCTGCTCGCCCATCTGCGTGATCAATGCAATGCCCACCGTCAACGCAGCACCAAACAAGTGCACATCGAAAGTACCACCTGCGCCCAATTCACCTGCGTAGTGCGCAATGCCGGCAAAGGCCGCTGGATCGCGCACCAATACAAAGCCAAAGGGAACCGCCAGCATGACCAGCCACAGCGGCTGCGTCCAGATTTGCAGCTGGCTGATGGCCGACACGCCGTGCGTCACCAAGGGGATGACGACCAGCGCACACACCAAGTAGCCCCAGGTGGGTGGAATGTCCAGCGCCAGCTCCAGCGCATAGGCCATGACGGCCGCCTCCAGCGCAAAGAAGATGAAGGTGAACGAGGCGTAGATCAGCGAGGTGATAGTCGAGCCAATGTAGCCAAAGCCCGCGCCACGGGTCAGCAGGTCCATGTCCACGCCGTAGCGCGCGGCGTAGATGCTGATGGGCAGGCCGGCCAGGAAGATCACCAGGCCGGTGGCCAGGATGGCCCAGAAAGCGTTGGCAAAACCGTACTGCACCAGCAGCGTGGCGCCCACCGCCTCCAAAATCAGGAAAGAGGCCGCGCCAAACGCGGTGTTGGCCACCCGCCATTCCGACCACTTGCGAAAGCGCTGCGGCGCAAAGCGCAATGCGTAGTCCTCCATGGTCTCGCTGGCGACCCAATTGTTGTAGTCGCGCCGGATCTTGATCACCCGCTGGGCCGGGGAATCGGTGGGGGGCGGCAGGGGCAAATCGACGTTCACGCCGCAACCGTGCAGGTTCCATGCCACCGGCCCGGGCAGCCTACGGCGACTGGCGTATTCCACAGGGCACGGGGCTTGCTTAATAATGATTTATAGAACTGACTCGGCGTGTTCGGCCAGCCTTGGCGGCCGCACGAGCTAATGACCCAGCATTGAGTGAAAAGACATGGAATTAACTCCGCGTGTTCAGCCGGCATTTGCGGCTGCACGCGCAATATGAGGTGATATGGAACTTACTCCGCGTGAAAAAGACAAGCTCTTGATCTTCACCGCCGGCCTGCTGGCCGAGCGCCGCAAGGCGCGTGGACTCAAGCTCAACTACCCCGAAGCCATTGCCCTGATCAGCGCCGCCGTCATGGAAGGCGCGCGCGACGGCAAGACGGTTGCCCAGCTCATGAGCGAAGGCCGCACCGTGCTGACCCGCGACGACGTGATGGACGGCATTGCGGAGATGATCCCTGACATCCAAGTCGAAGCCACCTTCCCCGACGGGACCAAGCTGGTCACCGTGCACCAGCCTATTGTTTAACCAGCCTTTTGACACCCCAGCCCCACGGAGCCCGTATGCGTACCTCTCTAAAAAATGCTCTGCTTTTGATAGCTGCTTGCGCACTGTCCACGGGCGCCAGCGCCCATATTGGCTTTGAAAATCACGCGCACACGGGCTTTGTGAGCGGCTTTGTCCACCCCTTAAGCGGCATGGACCACCTGGCGGCCATGCTGGCGGTGGGTGTGTGGAGCGCGCTCACGGCGCGGCGCGCCGGTGCCGATCTGCTGTGGGGCCCGCTGGCCTTTGCCGGCATGCTGCTGGTAGGCACACTGTTGGGCCTGCTGGGCATCGCCATTCCCGCGGTGGAACCCATGATCGCTGCGTCTTTGCTGGTCACCGGCCTGTTGGTCAGCAGCCGCCTGCGCGTGCCGGGCCTGCTGGCTGCGGCGCTGGTGGGTGGGTTTGCCGTCTTCCATGGCCTGGCCCATGGCTATGAACTGGCTGGCCAGACGGGCGCAGTGTCTGCCCTGACTGGCATGCTCTGCGCCACCGCCCTGCTGCACGCCACGGGCCTGGCCACCGGCTGGGCCCTGCGCACCAACGTATGGGTGCCGCGTGTAGCGGGCGCCGCCGTGGCCGTGCTGGGCGTGGGCCTGCTCACGCAGCTGGCCTGATCGGAAAGGCTGCACATGACCCCCGGCGAAATCCTCACCGACGAAGGCGAACACGCCCTCAACACCGGCCGCCGCACCTTGACAGTCGTCGTGGTCAACACCGCCGACCGCCCCATCCAGGTCGGCTCGCACTACCACTTTGCCGAGACCAACGGCGCGCTGGGCTTTGACCGCACCGCCGCGCAAGGCATGCGGCTGAACATCGCCTCCGGCTCGGCCGTGCGTTTTGAGCCGGGGCAACAGCGCACGGTGGAACTGGTCGATTTCAGTGGCGGCCGCATCGTCTACGGCTTTCGTGGTTTAACCCAAGGGAAACTCTGATGGCAACGATAGGACGCCGCGCCTATGCGGAAATCTTTGGCCCCACGGTGGGTGACCGCGTGCGCCTGGCCGACACCGGACTGCTGATCGAAGTAGAAAAAGACTACACGCTGGCGGCCGGCAGCTACGGCGAAGAGGTGAAGTTTGGCGGCGGCAAGACCATTCGCGACGGCATGGCGCAATCCCAGAGAACGCGGGCCGAAGGAGCGGTGGACTGCGTCATGACCAACGCGCTGATCCTGGACCACTGGGGCATCGTCAAGGCGGACATTGGCCTCAAGGGCGGGCGCATTGTCGCCATCGGCAAGGCCGGCAACCCCGACACCCAGCCCGGTGTGGACATCATCATCGGACCGGGCACGGAGGTCATCAGTTGCGAAGGCAACATCGTCACCGCCGGCGGCATCGACAGCCATATCCATTTCATTTGCCCACAGCAGATTGAGGAAGCACTGGCCAGCGGCATCACCACCATGCTGGGCGGCGGCACCGGCCCGGCCACGGGCACCTTTGCCACCACCTGCACGCCGGGGCCCTGGAACATCGAACGCATGCTGCAGGCGGCCGATGCCTTCCCCATGAACCTGGGCTTTCTGGGCAAGGGCAACGCATCGCAGCCCGCCGCACTGCACGAGCAGATCAACGCCGGCGTCATCGGCCTGAAGCTGCACGAGGACTGGGGCACTACGCCCGCCGCCATCAGCAACTGCCTGGACGTGGCCGACGCGACCGACGTGCAGGTGGCCATCCACTCCGACACACTCAACGAATCCGGCTTTGTCGAAAACACCATTGCCGCGACCAAGGGCCGTGGCCTGTGCGCCTTCCACACCGAAGGCGCCGGTGGCGGACACGCACCCGACATCCTGCGCGTGGTGGGCCAGGCGAACTTCCTGCCCAGCTCCACCAACCCGACGATGCCGTACACCGTGAACACGCTGGACGAGCATGTGGACATGCTGATGGTGTGCCACCACCTGGACGCAGGCATTGCCGAAGATCTGGCGTTTGCCGAAAGCCGCATCCGCAAGGAAACCATCGCCGCCGAAGACATCCTGCACGACCTGGGCGCCATCAGCATGATGAGCAGCGACAGCCAGGCCATGGGCCGCGTCGGCGAGGTCATCATCCGCACCTGGCAAACCGCACACAAGATGAAGGCGCAGCGCGGCACGCTGCCCGAAGACAGCCCGCGCAACGACAACTTCCGCACCAAGCGCTATGTCGCTAAGTACACCATCAACCCCGCGATTGCCCACGGCATCAGCCACGAGGTGGGCAGCATCGAGGTCGGCAAGTGGGCCGACCTGGTGGTGTGGAAACCAGCCTTCTTTGGCGTCAAGCCCGCGCTGATTTTGAAAGGCGGCTTTATCGCATTTGCGGCGATGGGCGACCCAAATGCCTCCATCCCCACGCCCCAGCCGGTGCACTACCGCCCGATGTTTGGTGCCTTTGGTGGCGCGCTCGCCAAGGGCTCGTTCACGTTCGTGTCACAGGCCGGTTTGAACGCCGGCGTGAAAGAGCGCTTTGGCCTGGCCAAGAACGTCGCCGCCGTGAAAAACATTCGGGGAGTGCGCAAGCAGCACATGGTCCACAACAGCTACCTGCCGGTGATGGAGATTGACGCGCAAACCTACAGCGTGCGCGCCGACGGACAACTGCTGACCTGCGAGCCGGCCGTCAGCCTGCCGCTGGCGCAACGCTATTTCCTGTTTTGAATGCATGTCTGACCTGCCGCTGCACATTCGTCGTGATGACCTGAGCGATCCACGCATCGCGGATTTTCTGGAAGAGCATCTGAAGGACATGCGCGCCACGTCGCCGCCCGAGAGCGTGCACGTGCTGGACCTCTGCAAGCTGCGCGGCCCCAGCGTACATTTCTGGTCGGCCTGGCTGCCTGCACAGAGTGGTGCCCTCGATGGCACGCTGATCGGCACCGCTGCGATCAAACGGCTGGGCGCAGACCACGCCGAACTGAAATCCATGCGCACCTCAGCCGCGTTTCGCGGCAAGGGCATCGCCAAACAAGTCTTGCTGCACATCCTCGAACAAGCCCGCGCACTCGGGTTTCAGCGCCTGAGCCTGGAGACTGGCACCCAGCCCTTCTTTGCCCCAGCACACCACCTTTATCTGGCCCAGGGCTTTGAGCCTTGCGGCCCGTTTGGCAGCTACACGCTGGACCCGCACAGCCGCTATTTCACGATGGCGCTGTAGCTGTAACAGCGCGGGTTACCGGGCTTGGATATGTTCTCTGATCCACTGCGCAAAGGCTGCTTCGTCCATCGCACCGGAGGCCACGTCCATCACAGTCAAGGTTGCTTCAACTTGTGTGGCCGTCAGGCGGAATCCATTGATCGCCAAAAACATACCCACCGCAAGGAAAGCCGCCCGCTTGTTGCCATCAACAAACGGATGGTTTTTGGCCAAGCCGACGCCATACGATGCGGCCAAACTGGCGAGATCAGGGTTCTCGTACAGCGCAAGGTTCAGCGGGCGTGCAAGGGCGGAATCGAACAAGCCTTCGTTCCGCAATCCAGGTGCACCGCCATGCTCTGCCAGACTCTCGTCATGCAGCAAAAGCAGAACTTGCCGGTTGACCCATTTCCATTGGCTCATTTGGCAAGTTGGTGAAACGTGTCGCGGTATTCACGCATGAACTCACGGCCCAATTTGAGCTGCTCCTCCAACTCCGGGTCATAGGGTGTGAGCGTTACTCCATTGGCGGCCTCTGACAAAAACAGCGTATCGCCCTTCTCCACCTTGAGCCGTGCCAACACTTCCTTGGGCAGGATCACGCCCACGGAATTTCCGATCTGGGTCAGTTTGAGTGCAGACATGGCCAGCCCCTGAAAGTTATAACGTTTATTATATTATCACTTCGCTTGGCTCCATTCAAGTCCATCAAGCCCAACCCGATGCCAATAACTGCACAGGCATACTGCGGCACATGAATCGCCATGCACTTTTCCTACTGGCAGCAGGCAGCCTGTGCTGTACCGCCAGTTTTGCGGCCCCCGACGAAGACCTGCTGGGCAAGGCCGCTGGCTATCCCGTCGCGCCGAGGCTGAGCCAGGCCTTTCAGGAGCCCTACCGCGTGGGCTCGTTCAGCGCGATGGACAGCCTCTCACCGCACTGTGTGCTGGAGCCGTCCACCCAACCCCAGCCATTGCCCAAGGCAGCCAGCGAATCCACATTCCGCTACAAGTACGACGGCAAAACGCTGACGCTGGACGACTACATGCAGCGCCAACGCGCCACCGCCGTACTGGTGCTGCACAACGGGCAAATCGTCGCCGAGCGCAGCAACTACGACCGTAAGCCTGAACAGCGCCTGCTCTCCAACTCCATGGCCAAGACCATTGTGGCGCTGGGCATAGGCAAGGCGTTGGAAGAAGGCCGCATCCGTTCGCTGGACGACACTGCCGCCACGTATGCGCCCCAACTCGCCGGCACCTTGTATGGAGAGACCAAGCTCATCAACCTGATGCGTATGGCCTCTGGCGCCCGGTTTGTGGAGGACTACTCCGGCAAGGACGATCTGGCGCGCTTCAACCAGGCCGCCCGCACGCAGGGCAACGCCGCTGGCGCCAAAGTCATCACCGAACGCCTGGCGCCCGAGGGCACGGTGTTCAACTACGCCAGCGCTGAAACCCAGATGCTGGGCCTGGCGCTACGCGGCGCCACGGGCCAAAGCCTGTGCCAATACATTGGCGAAAAGCTCTGGCAACCGCTAGGCGCCGAATCCCGCGCCACCTGGCTCACCAACCCGGTGGACCAGACCGAGCAGGCCGCCGGCAATTTCAACGCCACCGTGCACGACTACGCCCGCTTGGGGCTGCTGCTGGCCAACGATGGTCAACGCGACGGCAAAGCCGTCATTTCCCGCGACTACCTGCTGCGCATGACCGATGCCAACCTGCAACCGCCCGCATTCCGGCCCGGAAGCATGCAGAACAAGGGCAGCACCTATGTGGGCTACGGCCTGCAAACCTGGCTGTGGCCCGGCAGCCACCGCCGCTTCGTGTTGCTGGGCATTTATGGGCAGGCCATATTTGTCGACCCGCAACTCCAACTCGTCATCGTGCACCTGGCCGTCGCCAAGGACGCCTCGGGCGACGCCAGCGGCACGCACATGGGCGCCGAGCGCGACGCACTGTGGCGCGGCATAGTTGCTGCTTACGGCAACTGGTAAGGAATATCCATGCTCCAAGTCTCCAAATGCATCCCCCAGGGCCAGGGCCTGGCCGCTGTGCTTCTCAAGCGCGCTTCCACCGTCGAATTGGACTGGGACGTGCGCCAGAAAAGCCGCTTTGACGCCACCGATTCACTGGGCCGCACGCTGGGCATCTTTCTGCCGCGCGGTACCGCCGTGCGCGGTGGCGACGTGTTGGTGGCCGAAGACGGCTCACTGATCAAGGTGCTCGCCGCGCCGCAGTCGGTGCTGAAGATCACGCACTGCAAGGAGCACGGCACGCCGTTCGACCTGATTCGCGCGGCCTACCACCTGGGCAACCGCCATGTACCGATAGAACTCAAACCTGACCACCTGAAGATCGAACCCGACCATGTGCTGACCGACATGCTACGCGCGATGCACCTGATCGTGCATGCAGTGGATGAAGCCTTTGAGCCGGAGAACGGTGCGTATGCCACAGGCGGGCATACCGGGGGACACCACCACGGTCATGACCATGACCATGATCACGCACATGGCCACGACCATGGCGATCACCACCACACTTAAGCCCCGATGCTCGACAGCAGCCTGATGCAACTGATGTGGCTGGCCTCACCGGCCTTGCCCATTGGCGGTTTTTCCTATTCAGAATGCCTGGAAGCGGCTGTAGATACTGCACGGGTCGCTACAGAAAGTGAAGCATCTGCCTGGCTGGTCGATCAACTGCATTTGAGCTTGTCGCGTTCCGACCTGCCCGCCGTCGCGCAGGCAATCCCCGCCTGGCGCGATGGCGATAACGCGCGTATTGCCACCCTGAACGCCTGGGTTTTGCAAACCCGCGAGAGCAGCGAGTTGCGCGCACAAACCGAACAGATGGGCAAGAGCCTGCTCGAATGGCTGCGCAACCACACGACCGCCACACCCGCGCAGATCGCCGTACTGGCGAGTCAGACCCCCACCTACCCCATCGCCTTCGCGCTGGCGGGAAGTAGCACGCAAGCACCGGTGCGCGCATGCCTGCTGGCCTACGCCTTCGGCTGGGCCGAGAACATGACGCAGGCCGCCATCAAATCGGTACCCTTGGGCCAAAGCGCGGGGCAGCGCATACTGTCCGCGCTGACCGCCGAAATCCCGGCGGCCGTGGACCACGCGCTCACCGTCACCGATGACACCCGGCAAGCCTTCGCGCCCATGCTGGCCATCCTGAGCAGCCAGCATGAGGTGCAATATTCAAGGCTTTTCCGGTCCTAGCCCTTATAGGCATTGCACAAGAAGCTCCTTTATTGATAGCAAATCACCATGTCCACCACCTCACGTCTTCACCACATTCCCAACCGCACCAAGAGTCTGCCGCCCCTGCGCGTAGGCATAGGCGGCCCCGTCGGCTCAGGCAAGACCACGCTGCTGGAGATGCTGTGTAAGGCCATGCGCGCGCAGTACGACCTGGTCGCCATCACCAACGACATCTACACCAAGGAAGACCAGCGCCTGCTGACCGTCAGCGGCGCGCTGCCTGCGGACCGCATCATGGGCGTGGAGACCGGCGGCTGCCCGCACACCGCCATCCGCGAAGACTGCTCGATCAACCTCGAAGCGATTGACCGCATGCTGGAAGACCACCCCAACGCCGACATCGTGTTTGTGGAGAGCGGCGGCGACAACCTGGCCGCCACCTTCAGCCCAGAGCTGAGCGACCTGACGATCTACGTGATCGACGTGGCGGCCGGCGAGAAGATTCCGCGCAAGGGCGGCCCCGGCATCACCAAGAGCGACCTGTTCGTCATCAACAAGACCGACCTGGCTCCCCACGTGGGCGCCAACCTGGACGTGATGCACGCCGACACCACCCGCATGCGCACCACCCCTAAAGGCCTCAAGCCCTTTGTGATGACCAATCTGAAGACGCAGAGCGGCCTGCAAGAGGTGATTACCTTCATCGAAACCCGTGGAATGCTCCAGGCCGCCTGAGCCGCCTCCAGGGGCTGCGCTTACAATACAGCCCTTCTGGAAGCTTGGCCGAGCGGTTTAAGGCACCGGTCTTGAAAACCGGCGAGGGTTTATCCCCTCCGTGAGTTCGAATCTCACAGCTTCCGCCAAATCCCCCCATTTCTGGCCTGATTTCGCAGATTTCTGCGGAAAATTCACGCCATCCGCACCCCAGTTTTCCTATACTGTCCAAAACAGAGCCGCCTCCCACGGAATGCGGCCTTCAGGGACAGTAGAAGGGAACAACATGCTCCATCCTGCTCCCCTGCGCGCCGCACGTTTGCGGCGCATACCGGCCGTCCTGGCGGCCTGCCTTGCCCTGCTGGCCCCATTGGCGCACGCCGAAATCAGCCAGGCGCTGCTGGAAAAAGCCGACAGCTTACTCAAAACCGGCAAGGCCGAAGATGCCTACCAATTGCTGGAGCCGCTGGAGGTCGAAGGGGCCGGCGACCTGGTCTACGACTACCTGCTAGGCACTGCCGCGCTGGAGAGCAACCGCCCCAGCAAGGCCACGTTTGTCTATGAACGCATCCTGGCCGTGGCACCGGCCTATGTGGGCGTGCGCGCCGACATGGGCCGCGCCTATTTTGCGCTGGGTGATTACGGCCGCGCCAAGATCGAATTCGAGACGGTACTGGCCTTCCAGAATCTGCCCAACGATTTGCGTAGCTCTGTGGAGCAATACGTCAAGGCAGCAGAAGCACGCGCGCAGTCCAAGAGCACCATAGCCAATGGCTACATCGAGGTCGGGTTCGGCAACGACTCCAACATCAGCAGTGCCAATGATGCCGAGTTGCTCAACTACCCTGGCAGCCCGGGCACGCCCGGTGGGGCTTACACCCCCAACAAAAGATCGGACACCTACGCCACGCTGGGCCTGGGCGGGGAGCTGAACCACCAGTTTTCCGAGAAATGGGGCCTCTATGCGGGCGCGGACTACCGCGGGCGGGCCTACCAAACCTACTGCGACAACACCTGCAACTACACCCTGGATACACGCGGCGGTATCAGCTATGCGGGGGGCGGCTGGTTGCTGCGCACCGGGCTGACTGCCGGTGGCTACAACCTCAACAACGTGCTGTACCGCGACACCGCGGGGCTCACAGTCGACTGGCGCATGGCGCTGAGCAGTGGTAGCCAGGTGTCCCTGGGCGCGTCGAGCACACGGGCCTCGTACCTGAGCACCGCCACCGTGAGCCAGAACACACAGACCAACACCCTGTCGGCAGGCTGGCTGACCTCCCTCGGAGATGGCAGCGCCATTTTCAGCCTCACGGCGTCGGGTGGCGTGGAGCTGGGGGTCGGTGGCCGGGACGATGGCGACAAGCAGTTCTACGGGCCCCGTGTGCTGCTGCAAAAGAGCTTCAATGACCGCTTGGGTGGCTACGCCACGCTGGGCGCTACCTATGCCAAGTATTCCGGCACCAACACCTTGTACGGTGTCTCGCGCGAAGAGTCGCTCTACGACCTGGCTTTGGGCCTGACCTGGACCGTGGCCAAGGGCCTGTCGATCCGGCCCCAGCTGTCCTACATCAAGAACACCAGCAACGCGGAACTCTACGCCTACGACAAGACCGATGCCTCCATCAATGTCCGCCTGGACTTCTGAGTACACGCCATGAACACCCCGATCCGCCTGTTCCCCACCCCGTGGCCCCCCCGCGCCCTGATGATTGGGGCCGTCCTGCTGGCGAGCTGCCATCTGGCCCTGGCCCAGCTCGGCGCCGCCAGGGTCATGTCGATCACTGGGGTCGTCAAGGCCACCGACTCCCAGGGCCACGAGCGCCAGCTGGAGAAGGGCGCCGAAGTGCGCTCGGGCGACAAGATCGTCACCGCCGACGGCGCCCTGGTGCAGATGCGCCTGAACGACGGCGGCTATGTCTCGGTGCGCCCCGGCACCGAGATGGTGATCGACCGCTTTGTCTACGATGAAAAGAACGCCGCCAACTCCAATTTCCTGGTGTCGTTGGTGCGGGGCGGCTTTCGCTCTATCACCGGGCTGATAGGCAAAACCAACCCCGATGCCTACCAAATCCGCACTGGTACGGCCACGATGGGTATCCGCGGTACCGACCACGAACCCATGGTGATTCCCGAAGGCGTGCCCAACATGGCTGCGCTGGGTGCGCCGGGCTTTTACGACAAGGTCAACGAGGGCGAAACCTTTATCCGCAACAAGGGCGGTGTGCTGTCCCTCCGACGTGGCGACGTGGGCTTTGCCCCGGTGGTGCCAGACAGGCCACCGCAGATCCTGCAGAAGATTCCCGACTTCTACAAAGTGGAGGTCAAGACCGACGCCCGCGATGCCAAGGATGGGGCCGACGGCAGCCGCAAGGCTGGCGATACGGGCGGCCTGCTGCGCCCTTCGCTGGCAGCACGCCGGGATGCCACCAAGTTGGATCCCACGGGTGGTGACAGTACGCAGTTGCGCACCACCACCGTCATCGCGCCCACCCCGGCCACCACAACCCTGCTAGCACCGGTTACCACCGTGGCCCCCACCACCACCGATACCAGCACGCTGATTGCCCCCACCACTACCCTGATTGCGCCGACGACTACCACGCTGTCGACAACCACCCTGATTGCGCCCACAACTACCACACTATCGACGACCACCCTGATTGCGCCGACCACCACGACGATTGCGCCCACCACGACGACGATTTCACCGACCACCACGATTTCGCCCACCCTCAGCACCACAACCACCATCAAGAGCACCAGCACTCTGTTGGTGAAGTAAGTCCTACAAGCCCTCGCTCCCAGGAGAAATGCCATGAAACACGTTGTAACTGCAAGCACTTTGGCTATCGGTTTGGCATGGGGCTTCAACGCTTTGGCGGCGCCCGCAGGCACCCTGCTATTTACCCAGCCGGGCAGCCAGATCGTTGACGACAAAGGGGACACGCGCCCGGCCAAGCGGGGCGACATCCTGCAAACCGGCGAACGCCTGCTGACCCCGCCCGGCGCGATTTCGCAGATCCGGCTACCCGACGGCAGTCTGGTGGGCGCGCGCCCCGGCTCGGAGCTGAAGTTCGAACTGCCGGGTGCGGCGTCCGACCGTGCGGCCACCGTGGTCGCCCTGGTGCAAGGCGCTGTGCGCGTGATAGGCGCCGAGCTGATGGATGCCAGCAAGCCATCGGCATTCAGCGTGCGCTCGGGCCCCGCCACCCTCAAGATACAGAGCGCGGATCTGGAAACAGCAGTGGTGCCCCCCGATGCCAACCGCCCCGCAGGCGGCAACAACCCCGGCAGCTACAACCGCTTGCTACTGGGCACGGCTAGCATTGACAGCGGCTCCCAGTTGACACCTCTGAGTTTGCGGCAGGTCAGCTTTGTCAGCACAGCCAACGTGGCGCCCATCACTCTGAGCACGGTATCCCCCACGCTGTTCTCGCCCACCATCAGCCTGAGCACCACCACTCTCAGCCCTTTGACCACTGAAAAAACCAGCACTATTCTCGATCCGGTGGTCAGCAGCAGTACCTTGAGTACCTCCACCCTCTCGCCCACGCTGGTAACCAGCACACTCACTTCGCCTCTGACAACTTCCACGCTGTCCAGTCAGCTCTTGCAACAACCAATCAGTACTACTTCTCTATCGACTTCGACATTGTCAAGTAGTACCTTGCTCACGTCTTCCACCACCACAACGAGCACAACGACAACCACACTAGCGATAAAACCCGTTTACATTGCACCCGTCTATATCGCACCCGTCACCACCGTCAAGACTTGCACCTTCTCCTTGACCGGATTAAAGGTGTGCCGCTAAGGCGTGTTCGTTAGGTCCACAAGTCCAGCGGTGGTTCCGCCACTACGGCGCGCAGGATATCCGAACGCGAGACAAAACCGATCACCTGCCCCGCCTCATCCACCACGGGCAAACCCGGCAGGCCGGTGTCCAGCAACACCTGGGCCAGACGGCGGATGTCGGTGTCAGGGGCCACACTGGGTACCGGTGTCCACATCACTTCGACCACACTTTGCGCCAGCAGGGCGCGCCACACCAGCGCATTGCTTTCGGGGCCGGGCAATTGGTCCGGGCGCATCAGGTCGGCGCGCGACAGCAGCCCTACCAGCACGCCCGCTTCGCTGACCACGGGCGCCTGGCCCAGCCCGTGCCGGGCCAACAAGGCCCAGGCCTCTTCCACGGTGGAGGCGTCGGCAATGGTGACCACGGTGCTGCTCATGATGGCGTCTACCCGGGTCAAGGGCTGGCGCGGCAGATCGGGCTTGGTAGTCAGGGCATACGCTGCCACGGCGCTGCGGTGCGCCACATCCACGGGCACTGGAGGTGCAGGAAGCAAATCAGAAAACTGCGAAGGGGGTTTGTCCTGCGTGTCCTGCCCCACAGGGTTGGCACGCTGGGTGCGCGCCAGTGTCGAGGGCGGCCCAATCTTGCGCAGTTCTTCCATGGAACCGCGAAATACGCGCCCTGCCCTACCGTAAACCGAGAACATTGCCTTTGCCCCCTTTGCCAGAATGGCCGTGCCCCGTGGGCACAGCGCTCAGGCCACATTGGACAAGAAAAGCGCCTGCAAGTCACTCAGAAAATCAAAGCCGCGTTCGGTAGGCCGCACGCGGGCAAAGTCGCGCTCGATGAGCCCCTTACGCTCGGCCTCCCGCAGCGCGGTCTCGATGGCAGTGATGGCCAGGCCGGTGCGCTCGCCAAAGTCGCGCAGGCCAAAACCGTGGCGCAGGCGCAGCGCGTTGAGCATGTACTCAAACGGCAGGTCGGCGCGCGCCACTTCCTCCTCCTGCGCCAGCGCGTTGCCGGCCAGCGCTTTGTCCATGTACAGGTTGGGGGCACGAAAACGCACCTGGCGCACCACGCGGTGCGCAAAGCTCAGCTTGCTGTGGGCGCCCGCGCCAATACCCAGGTAGTCGCCAAACTGCCAGTAGTTGAGGTTGTGCCGGCAGCGGTGACCGGCCTTGGCGTAGGCCGACACCTCATAACGCTCCAGCCCAGCCGCGCCCGTCAGTTCCGTGATGTGGTCCAGCATGGCGTAGGCCGTGTCGTCCTCGGGGATTTGCGGCGGAAACTTGGCAAAGTAGGTGTTGGGCTCAATGGTCAGGTGGTAGATGGAGATATGCGGCGGCGCAAACTGCAGCGCCTGCGTGATGTCCTGCCCCACCTGCGCCAGCGTCTGGCCCGGCAGCGCGTACATGATGTCCAGGTTGAAGGTCTTGAAGGAGCGGGCCGCCTCTTCCACCGCAGCCAGCGCCTGGGCGCGGTCGTGCACACGGCCCAGCGCTTTCAGATGGTCGTCGTTGAAACTCTGCACACCGATGGACAGGCGCGTGACGCCGGCCTGGGCAAAGGCGCGAAAGCGGTCTTTCTCAAACGTGCCGGGGTTGGCCTCCATGGTGATTTCGCAGTCAGCCTCCAGCCGCAACCGCGCGCGAATGTCGCCCAGCAGCCGGTCGATGGTGGCTGGCGCAAACAGGCTGGGCGTGCCGCCGCCAATGAAGATGCTGTGGATGCTGCGACCCCAGATCAGCGGCAACGCGGCTTCCAGGTCGGCAATGACGGCATCGGCATAGCGTTGTTCCGGTATGCCCCCCGCCGTCTGTTCATGGGAGTTGAAATCGCAATAGGGGCACTTCTTCAGGCACCACGGCAGGTGCACATACAGCGAGAGCGGCGGCAAGGCGCTAAGTTGCAGCGTGCCGGGGCGCATGTAATGCTGCACATCGCGCTGCACCACGGATTCAGTCGCGTCGCCGGAGGGAAGAATCGGTATCACGGCAAGCTCATGCGGCGGTCAGCCAGCGCTCACGGATCAGGGCCGCCATGGCCTGGGCCGCACGGCCGCGGTGGCTGTGGGCGTTCTTCACCTCCACCGGCAACTGCGCAAAGGTCTGGCCAAATTCGGGAATCCACATCACCGGGTCAAAACCAAAGCCATTGCTGCCCAGCCGCTCGCGCGCCACTTCGCCGACCACACGACCCACCGCAATCAGCGGCTCCGGGTCTTCGGGCGAGCGCACTGCCACCAGCGTACTGACCATGGCCGCACGGCGGTTGTCCATGCCCTGCATCTGCTCCAGCAGCGCCGTGACGTTGTTGTCGTCTCCCTTGGGGTAGCCGTGCTGGGTGGCGTAGTAGGCGGTATCCACACCGGGCAGGCCGCCAAAGGCGTCCACGCACAGGCCGGCATCGTCGGCCAGCGCCGGCAGGCCGGTATGCCGTGCCGCATTGCGCGCCTTGGTCAGCGCGTTTTCCACGAAGGTGCGGTAGGGCTCCTCTGCTTCGGGCACGCCCAGGTTGCCTTGGCGCACCAGGGTGCAGCCCAGCGGAGCGAACATGGCCTGCAGTTCGGCGAGTTTGCCCTGGTTGTTGGATGCGAGCACGATTTTCATGGTCATTTATGCCTGTAGCCCTTATGCAATGTGCGCAATTAGCTATTATTTTGATAGCGACTGTTGCTGCAGCGCCATCAGCTCGGCAATGCCTTTTTCGGCCAGCCCCAGCAACTGGTCCATCTCGGCGCGCGTGAAGGCCGCACCTTCGGCCGTGCCCTGCACTTCGACAAAATGGCCGGCGCCCGTCATCACCACATTCATGTCGGTGTCGCAGGCGGAGTCTTCGGTGTATTCCAGGTCCAGCAATGGCGTGCCCTGCACGATCCCGACGCTGATGGCCGCCACGGCGGCGGTGATCGGTGTCTCGGTGATCTTGCCAGCTTTCAGCAAACCATTCACCGCATCCTGCGCCGCCACAAACGCACCGGTGATGGCCGCCGTGCGCGTACCACCGTCGGCCTGCAATACATCGCAGTCGAGCTGGATAGTGCGTTCGCCCAGTTTCTTCAAATCAAACACGGCGCGCAGCGAGCGGCCGATCAGACGCTGGATTTCCTGGGTACGCCCGCTTTGCTTGCCGCGCGCGGCCTCACGGTCGCTGCGCGTGTGGGTGGCACGCGGCAGCATGCCGTACTCGGCGGTGACCCAGCCTTCGCCGCTGCCACGCTTGTGCGGCGGCACGCGCTCTTCCACCGAGGCCGTGCACAGCACCTTGGTATTGCCGAACTCGATCAGCACCGAACCTTCTGCGTGCATGGTGTAGCTGCGGGTGATGCGCACCGGGCGCAGGGCGTTGGCGGCACGGGCACCGCTGCGGACAAATTCAGTCATGGGAATCCTAGTGAAAGAAAAAACAGCACCCTGCGGGTGGCTCAGGACTTGCGGGCCGCCGAGCGGCGGATGGCCTCGTTGATTTCGGCGATAGAGCGCTCGATGGCGGCGTCGTCCAGGTCTTCCACTTCGGCGTCCAGCCAGCCGGCCTGCACGGTGGAGGCGAATACACCCTCGTCAATGCTGTCGGTGGAGATGGTGCCGCGGGTCGACTCGAAGCTGTCGGGCGTTTCCCACTCCATGGCGATCAGGGTGACGTTGTCACTGGTGGGCCCGGCCTTGAGCAAGGCACGCTCCGCCAGTTCGGGGGCGGCAGCGGCAACCGGTTTTTGCGCCAGATGGAACACGATGTCGGCATCGTCCAGGCTGCCCCACAGGCCATCGGAGCACAGCATGATACGGTCCCCCTGCTGCAGCAGCACCGGGCCGGTCACATCAAACACCGGCTTGGTCGGCGAGCCCAGGCAGGTGTAGAGCACATTGCGGTTGAAGTTGGCGGGGATGGCCCCGTCACGTTGGACACTCTGACGCTGCTCCAGATAGGAATGGTCGCGCGTGCGAGCCAGCATTTCGCCATGGCGCACCAGGTACAGACGCGAGTCGCCGCAGTGCACCCAGGTCGCGGCGCCACCTTGCACGATGGCGGCCACCAGCGTCGTGCGCGGCGTGTCACCCAGGTGCTTTTCCGCGGCGTATTTGAGAATCTGTCGGTGTGCGGCCATGATGGCCATGGTGAAAAAGGCATTGACGTCAGGAATTTCCGGCGTGGCTTCCTTCTGGTACAGGGCGGATATCACCTGCAGGACCATCTGCGCAGCCACTTCACCTTCGGGGTGCCCGCCCATGCCATCGGCCAGCAGAAACAGGCCAGATGCCTTGGTATAGCAATAGCCCATGCGGTCTTCGTTTTTCTCACGCCCGCCTTTACGGCTGATCTGGAAAACGGAGAATTTCATACCGACCTCCGCCGAGCCGCCTCAAGGAGGTCGACACCCCCTTGGGAGGCAGAGAACACCGTGATCGTGGGGGTCCTCATTTGGGTTTGGCGCCTGCGTTGGGCGGGGTGCCAGCGGCTTTCTTGTCCGCCACCATGTTCTCAAATTGCATGCGCACCTTCTCGGTGACGCTGAGCTTGGTGTAGCGGCGCTCCCCCTCGCGGCTCAGTTCCTTTTGCAGTGCAAACACCGACTGCGGCCTGGAGAGCGGGTCCAGCGACATGCACCACTCCACCACTTCGATCAGGTTGTCAGAGTAGACACCACGCAAGCGCGACAAGGCAATCGCAATGCGGTCTTTTTCCAGGCGCTGCGGCGCCTCGTTGGGCGGGTAGCCCTGCATGCAGGCGTAGATGCAGGCACCAATCGCGTAGATGTCGGTCCAGGGGCCCATGGACGCATCACGGCGGTACATCTCGGGCGCGGCAAAACCGGGCGTGTACATCGGGCGAATGAAGTTGCCCTCTTTGCTCAGCACCTCACGCGCCGCGCCGAAGTCGATCAGTACCGACTTGTTGTCGTCGGTGATGAAGATGTTGGCCGGCTTGATGTCCAGATGCAGCATCTTGTGCTGGTGCACGATGCGCAGTCCACGCAGGATTTCGTCAAACAGCGAACGTATGGTGGACTCACGGAACACCTTGCTCTGCTTGAGGTCGCGCGCAGTCACGATGAAGTCCTGCAGGGCCGCGCCCTCCAGGTAGTTCATCACCATGTACACGGTTTCGTTTTCGCGAAAAAAATTCAGCACGCTGACCACCGACGGGTGGGAAATCTGCGCCAGCGAGCGCCCTTCTTCAAAGAAGCTCTTGAGGCCCAGGCGGTACAGCGAGAGTTTTTCGGCCTGCACTTGGGGCAGCAGTTCACCGGGTGCGCGGGTGGCCAGTGATGAAGGCAGGTATTCCTTGACCGCCACCTGCTGACCATCGGGGTCCAGTGCCAGGTAAACCAATCCGAACCCGCCAGCCGCCACCTTACGGATGATGCGGTAGCCCCCGATAACGGTATCTGGAGGCAGGGGGGCTGGCTTGACCTTTGACATAAATTTGGGGCTTAAAGCTCTTCTGGGGCGACTGAACCGGGTTATTCTCGGGGCCGTTCCCTGATACCCGAGAAACCGCAATGCCAGTTTACAGCATGACTGGCTATGCCAGTGCACAGCACAGCACAGCCACCGCCAGCCCCGACGGCGACACCAAGACCCCACCCACAGGCCAACTCGGCCTGGAAATCCGCGCGGTCAACAGTCGCTTTCTGGACTTGTCCTTTCGCCTGCCCGAAGACCTGCGCCAGTTCGAGCCGGTGCTGCGTGAACTGCTCACCACCAAGCTCAAACGCGGCAAGGTGGAGGTGCGCGCCTCCATCGAGGTGACCGGCAACGCCAGCGTGCAGGACCCCAGCCCCAAACTGTTGCAACGGCTCAATGCCGTACAGGACAACATCAAGGCCTGGCTACCCCATGCCAATGCCTTGAGCGTGGCCGATGTGCTGCGTTTGGCCGCGACCGAGCAAACCGGCACCCGCGACTGGAGCGCCAACGTGCTGCCGCTGGCCGAAAAGGCGCTTAAAGAGCTCCTGGCCGCGCGCCAGCGCGAAGGCGCCCGTCTGGCCGGCATGTTGCAGGGACACCTGGAGCAACTGCGCGGGCTGGCACAGCAGGCCGTGCCGCTGGTGCCGCAGTTGGTGGCACAGCAACGTCAGCGCTTTCTCGACCGCTGGAAAGAAGCCATGGCCCTGACCGACGGCAGTACCCTGCCCGAAGCCGCCCAGGACCGGGCCCTGACCGAGGCCACCGCCTTTGCCATCCGCATCGACGTGGCCGAAGAAGTCACCCGCCTGAACTCCCACCTCGACGAAATCGAGCGCCTGCTCAAGAAGGGCGGAGAAATCGGCAAGCGGCTGGACTTCCTGATACAGGAGTTACATCGTGAAGCCAATACCCTGGGCTCTAAATCGGCGGCCCTGGAACTGACCCACATTTCGGTCGACATGAAGGTGTTGATCGAGCAGATGCGCGAGCAGGTGCAAAACGTTGAGTGAACCCGGCACCCGGTTTCGCCTGGCACTGGGTGCCGCCTGCGGTGCCGGATTTCTGTGGGGTACGGGGGCACTGGTCGTCAATGTGCTGATCGCCCGTCACGGGTTCACGCCAGAGAACATCTCGTTCTGGCGTTTCGTGGTGGGTGCCGTCGTGTTGCTGGTCGTGTTCGCCCGCCCTGGACTCTGGGCCGCCCTGCGGCCTTTATTGCCGACCGTGATCGCCGCTGGCGTTGCCATGGCGGGCTATGTGCTGTGCTGGTTTTTGGGCATAGAGCGTATCGGTGCTGCAGTGCCCACCCTGATTGCCCTGTGCCTGCCACCAGTCATCGTGACCCTGATTGCACTGGCACGTGGCCAGGAGCGGCTGGACACCAGTCTGGTGACCGTGCTGGTGGCGGCGCTAACGGGTACCGCCCTGATTGTGGTTCGCCATGGCGCTGGGGCCACGGGCGGTGATTCCGGCACGGTCCTGGCGGGCGTGTTGTTCTCCATTGCCTCGGCACTGCTCTACGCCGGGTTCACGCTGGTCAGCGGCAGGCTGTCACAAGCCTTGGGCGCGGGGCCTGCCACCACCTGCCTGACCGTGGTCGCAGCCGTGGTGATGGGTTTGTCGGCAGTCTACAAACCCTTGCATTGGCCCGCCGATGTGCCGCCGCAGGCGTGGTTCCTGTATCTCGGCGTCATCACCGCGGCACTTGCGCTGCTGGCCTTCAGTTGGGGCGCGGCACGCCTGACACCCACGGCGCTGACGGTGGCCACCCTGGTGGAACCGCTGACTGCCGTGCTGCTGTCAGCCCTGCTCCTGGGCGAGCGACTGGACACCCGGCAATGGCTGGGTGCTGCCCTGCTGGTGGCCGGCATCTGGGGCCTGGGCCGCCGCGTGGCGCCTTCGCACTGAAGTTAAAATTGGCCATGGACTACCCCGGAAACCTCTTTGTCGTGGCCGCCCCCAGTGGGGCCGGCAAATCCAGCCTGGTCAAGGCTCTGCTAGAGCTGGATTCGCGCGTGCAACCCTCGGTCTCGCACACCACACGCGCACCGCGCGGCCAGGAAAAGCATGGACGCGAGTACTTTTTCGTCTCGCAGCAGGAATTTGACGCCATGGTCGCCGCCGACGCTTTTGTCGAATGGGCCCATGTGCACAGCCAGCGCTATGGCACCTCCAAGAAGGCCATCGAGGAGCGCATGGCCCAGGGGGCGGACGTGATCCTGGAAATCGACTTCCAAGGCGCCATCCAGATCAAGAATATCTTCTCCAACGCCATCTGCATCTTCATCCTGCCGCCCAGTTGGGAAGAGTTGCGTTTGCGCCTGGAGCGCCGTGGCGAAGACGCCCCGGACATCATCGACATGCGCATGCGAAATGCCCAGGAAGAGGTGTCCCACGCGGATAAATTCGACTTCGTTATAATCAACGAGTTGTTTGACCGTGCGCTTTTCGACCTGAAAGCCATTGTTCACTCCCAGCGGCTCAAATTTTCGGCGCAACGCCGCGCCCGAGCCGAAACGTTCAAAGCCTTGAACATCCCCTAGTCTTTCGGAGAATTCCATGGCCCGTATCACTGTCGAAGACTGCCTGACGCAGATCCCCAACCGTTTCCAATTGGTGCTTGCCGCCACCTACCGTGCGCGCATGCTGAGCCAGGGCCACACCCCCAAGATCGAAAGCAAGAACAAGCCTGGCGTGACCGCCCTGCGCGAAATCGCAGCCGGCAAGGTCGGCATTGAAATGCTCAAGAAGGTTCCGCTCTAAGCAGCGCAGCCTCCCCGAAAGCACCGTTCGCGGTGCTTTTTTTTCGCCTGCAGCGCCAACTTTCGCGCTGCGCGCTACATTTACGCCATGGGTACCCCGCTTCCACTGCCATTGCCTGACACCGCTGCCGTCAACGCCGCAGCCGCCAGCTTTGCCGGACTGACGGCCAAGCTCGACTACCTGTCGGCTACCGACGTCGAACAGGTGCGCCTGGCCTACCGCTTTGCCGACGAAGCCCATCTGGGCCAGTTGCGCAACAACGGCGAACCCTATATCACCCACCCGATTGCCGTGGCCGTGCAATGCGCCGAGTGGAAGCTCGACGCCCAGGCGCTGATGGCCGCGCTGCTGCACGATGCGCTGGAAGACTGCGGCGTCACCAAGACCGAATTGATCGAAAAATTCGGCTCCCCCGTGGCCGAGCTGGTGGACGGCCTGACCAAGCTGGACAAGTTGCAGTTCAACACGCGGGAAGAAAATCAGGCCGAGTCCTTCCGCAAGATGCTGCTGGCCATGGCGCGCGATGTGCGCGTCATCCTGATCAAGCTGGCGGACCGCTCCCACAACATGCGCACGCTCTCCGACGTACCGCGCACCAAGTGGGGCCGCATTGCCTCCGAAACGCTGGAAATCTACGCCCCCATCGCACACCGCCTGGGCCTGAACCAGACCTACCGCGAGTTGCAGGACCTGTCGTTCCAGCACCTGCGCCCCTGGCGCTATGCCATCCTGTCCAAAGCCGTGGCCAAGGCACGCAGCCGCCGCCGCGACCTGATCCAGAAAGTGCAGAAGGAAGTCGAGACCACTTTTGCCGACGCTGGGATGCCAGTACGCATCGCCGGGCGCGAAAAGACGCTGTATTCCATCTACAAGAAGATGACGACCAAGCACCTGAGCTTTGCCCAGGTGACCGATATCTACGGCTTCCGGGTGTTAGTGCCTACTGTCGTGGATTGCTATACCGCTCTGGGCCTGCTGCACCAGCTCTACAAGCCGGTGCCGGGAAAGTTCAAGGACCATATCGCCATTGCCAAGCTCAATGGCTACCAGTCCCTGCACACTACGCTGGTGGGGCCGTCGGGCGTGAACGTGGAATTCCAGATGCGCACCGAGGCCATGCACCTCGTGGCCGAATCCGGCGTGGCCGCGCACTGGCTCTACAAGGTCAGTGGCCCGCAAGACCCTGCCAACGACCGACTGGGCACCAAATGGCTGCAGTCCCTGCTCGATATCCAGGACGAGACCCGCGATGCGGCTGAGTTCTGGGACCACGTGAAGGTGGACCTGTTCCCCGACGCGGTCTATGTGTTCACACCCAAGAGCCAGATCATGGCCCTGCCGCGCGGCGCCACGGTGGTCGACTTTGCCTATGCCATCCACAGCAATGTCGGTGACCGCACTATGGCGGCCCGCATCAACGGCGAGCAGGTGCCATTGCGCACTGAGTTGAAAAACGGTGACGTGGTGGAAGTGGTCACCGCCCCTGTCTCCACCCCCAATCCGGCCTGGCTGGGCTTTGTGCGCACCGGGCGCGCGCGCTCCAAAATCCGCCACCACCTCAAGACCCTGGCGCAGGCCGAGTCTGAAAATCTGGGTGAAAAACTATTGGCCCAGGCCCTGCGCGCCGAGGGTATTGAGCGCTTTCCGGACGATGACCCGGCCTACGAACCCCTCTGGGACAAGCTGCTGCGCTTTACCGGCAACAAGAACCGCCAGGAATTGCTCACCGATATTGGTCTGGGTAAGCGCATCGCCCACATCGTGGCCAAGCGCCTGGTCAACCTGCTCACCGACGCGGGTGAACGCCCCGATGCCCTGTTGCTGACCCGCGCACGCTTCACCGCCGCCGAGTCGGGGTCCCTGGGCTCCATCACACTGGACGGCAGCGAAAACGCATCGGTGCAATTCGCGCACTGTTGCCGCCCCATCCCGGGCGACGCCATCGTCGGCTACCTGGGCCGCGGCGAAGGTTTGGTCGTGCATGTGCAGGAATGCCAGGTGGCCAGGAAGCTGCAATACAAGGACAGTGAGCGTTTCATCGGCGTGGACTGGGCGGACGAGCCGGTGCGTACCTTTGAAGCCGGCATAGTCGCCACCGTCAACAACGGCAAGGGAGTGCTGGCCAAGGTGGCGGCGGCCCTGGCGGCGGCGGAGGCCGACATTCTGCACATCGACATGGGCCAGGAAGCGGCACAGGACGCGACGGACCTGCGTTTTGTGGTTGCGGTGCGGGACACCGCCCACCTCGAAACCGCGCTGCGCAATCTGCGGCGCACCAACTCCGTACTGCGCGCCGAACGCAACCGCAGTTCGTCGGCGTCTTCCTCCTAAGCCGGTGCGGGATAGCTGACCCGCAGCACTTCAATATCGCAGACGCGCTCGGGCATGACCAGCTTGAGCACATCGCCCTCCCGGGCCTTGAGCAGCGTACGTGCGATCGGCGATATCCAGCTCACCTCGCCCTGCGCACTGTTGGCCTCGTCGATGCCCTTGATGGTGATGGTGCGTTGCACACCCGCGTCATCTTCATAGGTCACGGTGGCGCCAAAAAAAATTTGGTCCTTGCCATGGTGCACCGAGGGATTGGTCACTTCGGCAATTTCAAGGCGCTTGGTCAGGAAGCGGATGCGCCGGTCAATCTCGCGCAGGCGCTTCTTGCCGTAGAGATAGTCGCCGTTTTCCGAGCGGTCGCCATTGCTGGCAGCCCAGTGCACCACGTCCACAATCTTGGGGCGTTCGTTGTCGATCAGATCGAGCAGCTCATCACGCAGCGTGGCATAGCCTGTGGGCGTGATGTAGTTCTTGCCGCCGGCCGGAAGTGCCGGTAGCTGCAACTCGTCATCGTCCGTGTCCGACTCTTTGGTGAAGGCCTTGCTCATAGACGTATAGGATATTCGGTGGCCGTACTTCGTGGTGCGCAAACGAAAAACCCCTAGAACATTGCTGTTCTAGGGGTATCGTTTGGTGCGGCTGGCAGGAATCGAACCCACGACCCCTTGGTTCGTAGCCAAGTACTCTATCCAGCTGAGCTACAGCCGCTAAGCCTCGAAGTATAACACAGCTTTTGGAGGTTTGGCTAGGGCCGCAATCCCAGCATCGCACGCGCCTCTTTCGGGCTGGCAATCGTGCGGCCCGCGCGCTGGGCGCAGGCGGCCAGTTCTGAGATCAGGGCACCATTGCCAGCGGCGCGTTCGCCGTTGGGCAGATAGAAGGTGTCTTCCAGTCCGGTACGCAACATGCCACCCAGTTCGGCCGTTTTCTGGTGTACGGGCCATATCTCAGAGCGGCCGATCAGTGTGGTCTGCCAGACGCTGTCTTGGGCCATGTACTTAGGCAACAGCGACAGCAGCTCGGCGTCGCAGGGCATGCCGGAGGCCACGCCCATCACCAGGTTGTATTCGGCGCGACCCATCGCGGGTTTGAGCATGCCGTTCTTCAAATACATCGTGACGGAGCGCACGATGCCCACGTCAAAGCATTCGAACTCGGGGTGCGTGCCGGCCTCTTCCATCACGTCCAGGAACTGCTGCACCTTGGCCACCGGGTTGTCGAACACCATGGGCGGCCAGGCCCAGGAGCCGTCTTCCTTGAGCTTGAGGTAGTTCAGGCTACCGGCGTTACAGGCGGCAATCTCGGGATTGACGCGGCGGATGCAGGCCAGCGGGCCGCTGATGTCCTTGCCTACGACGCCGGTAGTCAGGTTGATGATCACGCCGGGGCAGGCTTCGCGAATGGCGTTGACGATGCTTTCGGCCACATCCGGGTCCCACGACGGCATATGGCCCATGCCCTCTTCCTGGCTGCGCATGTGGATATGCATGATGCTGGCGCCCGCATTGAAAGCATCGCGCGCCTCGGCCGCCATTTGCGCAGGTGTCACCGGCACGGGGTGCTGCTTGGGGTTGGTCAGCACGCCGGTCAGCGCGCAGGTGAGTATGGCTTTGTCCATCATTGCTCCAGTTAGTGGGGGACAGAGCGAAAGATCTGTCCCGCAAAGTTATTCAACATTCAGTTCCAGTTCGACCAGCAGAGCACCAGACTCGACTTGATCACCTGCTTTGGCGTGCACCGCCTTGACCATGCCCGCGCTCTCGGCGCACAGCCACATTTCCATCTTCATGGCTTCCACGCAGACCAGCTGCTGGCCATTCTCAACCTTCGCGCCCGGCTCCACCAGTACCTGGGTAACCTTGCCCGCAACCGGCGAGCGGGCGCGACTGGCGTCCTCGAGCGCATCGGCATGGGGGAAGGCAGAGACCTCCGTGAATACATGGGTGTGGCCCGCGTAGGCCAGGTGCAGGTCGGCGCCTGCGAACACCGCGATGGCAGTTTGCACGACGCCGTTAAGTTCCAGACGCAGCACGCCATCTTCGAAGCGGATCACTCGGACCTGTGCATTCACACCGTCCATATTCACCGTCACGCCGCCATGGCGGTCGGGCTGTACGCGCACGGCACGCAGCACATCGGCACATTGCAGTTGGAAGCCATAAGCCGCCACGCTGTTGGCGCGCCAGCTGGCGCCGTGCTGCATTGCAAACGCCACAGCGGCGACCTGCCAGGCGGCGTTGCTTGCGACCGGCGCTTGTAGCAAAGGCTCGCCCTGCTCCAACCATTGGTCGATCAGCGTCGTAGTCATTTCGGCTTTGCGGAAAGCCGGGTGATCCACCAGATCGCTCAGAAAACGGCCGTTGTTCTTCAGGCCCAGCAACGGCGCGTTGGCCAGTGCAGCGCGCAGGCGGCGGATGGCGTCATCGCGGTCGCGGCCATGCACGATGATCTTGGCGACCATGGGGTCGTAGAAAGGCGAAACCACGCTGCCTTGGCGAATGCCGTCGTCCACCCGCACGCCACCATGCAATGCATTCTCTGGCTGCCACCACACCACTTTCCCGGTCTGCGGCGCAAAGCCACTGTAGGGGTCTTCCACATACAGGCGTGCCTCGATCGCATGGCCGGTCAAGGTGATATCGCTCTGCTTCGCCGGCAACGGATCGCCTGCAGCCACCTGCAACTGCCACTCCACCAGGTCGTAGCCCGTGATGCATTCGGTCACCGGATGTTCCACCTGCAGGCGCGTATTCATCTCCAGGAAGTAGTGGTTGAGCTTGTCGTCAACGATGAACTCCACCGTGCCCGCGCCGCGGTAACCCACGGCCAGGGCAGCGGCCACGGCGTCCTTGCCCATGGCTGCGCGCATCGCGGGGCTCACGACGGGCGACGGTGCTTCTTCAATCACCTTCTGGCGGCGACGCTGCGCCGTGCAATCACGCTCACCCAGGTACACCGCATTGCCATGCGCGTCGGCAAACACCTGGATCTCGATATGGCGGCCGTTGTCGATCAGGCGTTCCAGCATCAGCGTGCCATCGCCAAAGGCGCTGGTCGCTTCACGGCGTGCACCTTCAATACCCTGCTGCAACTCGGCATCGCTGCGTACCAGGCGCATGCCGCGCCCGCCGCCGCCGGCAACGGCTTTGACCAGAAGCGGGTAACCGAGCTTCTTGGCCTCTGCTGTCAGCGTCGCATCGCTTTGGTCCGCACCCAGATACCCGGGTGCGCAGGGCACACCCGCTTCCAGCATGCGTTTCTTGGCCAAAGCCTTGTCGCCCATCGCCGTGATGGCGCTGGGCGGTGGTCCGATAAAAACCACGCCAGCGTCCACACAAGCCTGCGCAAAGGCGGCGTTTTCGCTCAGAAAGCCGTAGCCAGGGTGCAACGCATCGGCACCGGTCTTGCACGCGGCATCGAGGATGGCATCAATCTTGAGATACGACTCGGATGCGGGCGATGCGCCGATGTGTACGGCCTCATCCGCCAGCGCCACGTGCGGGGCATCGCGGTCCGCGTCGCTGTAGACGGCTACGGTCTGGTAGCCCAACTTGCGTGCGGTGCGAATCACCCTGCAGGCTATCTCGCCTCTGTTCGCAATGAGGATTTTGGAGAATGTCATGGCAAAGCCCACTGTGGTTTGCGTTTCTGGATAAATGCGGTCATGCCTTCCAGGCCTTCGGGGCCCATGGCGGCACGGGAAAAGATGATGGCGGCGTCCTGCACCAGACTTTGCGGCGCCTGCAACCGTGCACGCGCCATCAAGGCTTTGGTGGCCGCCAGTGCGCCGGGTGCGCAGGCCAGGATGTCGGCCAGCACGCGGTCCAGCACGGTTTGCACGGTGGCCGTGCCGGCGACTTCATGCACCAGGCCCAGATGCAAAGCCGCGGCTGCGTCCAGATGCCCACCAGTGACGGCCAGACGCTTGGCCTGCGAGTAACCGAGGCGCTCCACCAGGAACGGCGCAATCTGCGCAGGCACCACGCCCAGCGATGTCTCCGGCAAACGGAAGCTGGCCGTCTCGGTGGCAATCGCCACATCGGCCACGCAGGCCAAACCCAAGCCGCCGCCCATCACCGTGCCTTCGAGCACCGCCACCACAGCCAGCGGCGTGTTGGCATATGCCACGCACAGTTCACCAAACTCCGCGTTCACTTGGGCTATCGGGTCCGCACGGTCGGTAGCTTGCATGGACTCCATGCGCGCCGCGGCCATGTCCTTCAGATCGGCACCGGCGCAAAAATGCCCACCTGCACCGCGCAGCACCACCACGCGCACTGCATCGGACTGGCCTGCCGTGGCTTCCGCCACCTGCAACACCTGCCTCAACTCACCCACCATCTGCAACGACATGGCGTTGCGTGCCTCGGGGCGATTCAAGGTAATTTGCAGTGTAGCCCCCGTCTGCTGTGCGCAGACAGCTACCAAATTCATAGCAATTTTCATTGCTGCTTTCCAGGCAAAGTGCCTTCAAGCTTGCAGATGATGCCCAGCATGATCTCGTCGGCACCGCCACCGATGGAGATCAACCGGCCGTCGCGGTACGACTGCGAAATCGGGTTGTCGGCGGTAAAGCCCATGCCACCCCAGTACTGCAGGCAGCTGTCAGCCACCTCGCGGGACAGACGCCCGGCCTTGAGCTTGGCCATGGAAGCCAGCTTGGTCACGTCCTTGCCCGACACATACGCCTCCACCGCACGGTAGGTCAGCGCGCGCAGGGCTTCCACCTCGGTGCGCAGCTCGGCCAGGCGGAAGTGCACCACCTGGTTGTTGAGGATGGGTTGACCGAAGGTCTTGCGTTGGCGCGTGTAGTCAATCGTCTGGTCGATCAGGTTGTCCAGCGAGCGCAGGGAGCCAGCCGCGCCGTAGAGGCGCTCCTCCTGGAACTGCAGCATCTGGAACATGAAGCCCATGCCCTCCTGGCCGATCAGGTTCTTCTGCGGAACACGCACGTTGTCGAAGAACAGCTGCGCGGTGTCGCTGCTGTGCATGCCGATCTTCTCGATCTTCTGGCGCGTGACGCCAGGGCTATCCAGCCGCACCATGATCAGCGACTTGTTTTTGTGCACCGGTCCGTCGCTGGTGTTTACCAGCAGGCAGCACCAGTCCGCCTGCATACCGTTGGTGATCCACATCTTGGAGCCGTTGATCAGGTAGTCGCTGCCGTCTTTGGTAGCGGTGGTCTTGAGTGCCGCCACATCGGAACCGCCACCCACCTCGCTCACGCCAATGCAGCCCACCATATCGCCCGCAATCGCAGGGGCCAAAAACTCGTGGCGCAGTTCGTCCGAGCCAAAGCGCGCCAGCGCGGGTGTGCACATATCCGTCTGCACGCCAATGGCCATGGGAACGCCGCCCACATTGCAGTCACCCAGCGCTTCGGCCATCACCATGGAGTAGCTGAAGTCCAGCCCCATGCCGCCAAACTCGGTCGGGTACTTGATGCCCAGCAGGCCCAGGTCGCCCATCTTCTTGAACAGCTGGTGCGCGGGGAACTGGCCGGCCTTCTCCCACTCGGCAGTGCAGGGGTTGATTTCGTTGGCGACAAACTTGCGTACCGTGTCGAAAATCTGCGTGTGTTCGGGGGTGAATTTCATGGTGTCTGCTCGGGTTGTTTGTTCTTGGTTGCCGGCCTACATGCGAGCGACGCCGAAGGTATTGGGTCGCAGCTGACGCTTGTCGGCCTCCGCTGCGAGCGACAGACACAAACCCAGCACGCGGCGCGTATCGCGCGGATCGATGATGCCGTCGTCCCACAGGCGGGCCGTCCCAAACAACGCCGCGGATTCCTTGTCCAGCCGCAGGCGCAGGCCGTCGGATATGGCTTGCAGGGCCTCTTCATTGACCTCTTGCCCCGCACGCTCCAGCTTGGCGCGGTTAACGATGTCCATCACCTTGGCGGCCTGCGCACCGCCCATCACCGCCGTGCGCGCGCTGGGCCAGGCAAAGATGAAGCGCGGATCAAAGCCGCGCCCGCACATGCCGTAGTTGCCGGCACCATAGGAGCCGCCCAGGATGAAGGTGAACTTGGGTACGCGCGCATTGGCCACCGCCTGGATCATCTTGGAGCCGTGCTTGATGGCGCCGCTGCGCTCGGCCACCGCGCCCACCATGTAGCCCGTGGTGTTCTGCAAAAAAACCAGCGGTGTGCCGCTTTGGTCGCACAACTGGATGAACTGCGCGGCCTTGGTCGAGCCTGCAGGCTGGATGGGCCCGTTGTTGCCCAGGATGCCTACCAACTGCCCCTGCACGCGCGCGTGACCGCACATCATCTCGGGTGCATACGAGGCTTTGAACTCGAGAAAATCCGAGCCATCCACCAGTCGCGCAATCACCTCACGCACGTCATACGGTTCACGCTCGTCGGCAGGCACGATACCCATCAATTCCTGCTCATCGAACAGCGGCTCAGCAAATGCAGTGGGGGCAGACGTTGTTTCCCAGTTGAGTTTGTCCATGACCTCGCGCGCCATCGCAATCGCGTGGGCGTCGTCCTCTGTCAGGTACTCGCCCAGGCCAGTCACCTGGGCATGGGTTTCGGCGCCGCCCAGCTCTTCTTCAGAGCAGTCTTCACCAATCGCCGCCTTCACCAGCGGCGGGCCGGCCAGGTAAATGCTGGAGCGCCCGCGCACCAGGATCACATAGTCCGACAGGCCCGGCATGTAGGCACCGCCCGCCGTGCTGGCGCCGTGCACCACGGCAATTTGCGGCAGGCCCATGGCCGACATGCGCGCCTGGTTGGCAAAGCTGCGTCCGCCTTCAATAAAGATCTCGGCCTGGTACATCAGGTTGGCGCCGCCGCTTTCCACCAGCGAGATCAGCGGCAGCTTGTTCTCTTGCGCGATCTGCTGGATACGCAGGCCTTTCTTCAGGCCCATGGGCGCCACCGTGCCACCCTTGACCGCGCTGTCGTTGGCGGTGATCACCACACGCTTGCCCGCCACCACGCCGATGCCGGCAATCGAGCCACCGCCCATGACCGACTTCTTGCCGTCGTCGTCGTGCATGTTCAGCCCGGCCAGGCGGCTGATCTCCAGAAACGGTGTGCCGCGGTCCAGCAGACGCGCCACGCGCTCGCGCGGCAGCAACTGGCCGCGCTTTTCAAACTTGTCGCGCTTGGATTCGGACTCGGCAATCACCAGGCCCTCCAGGCGCTGCACCTCGGCCAGCAGACCTTCCATGCGCTGGGCATTGGCGGCAAAACCAGGGGAGCGGGGATTGATCTTGGAGCGGAGTACGGGCATGGCGATACGGGTCCTTGGCAGAAGTCCTGTCATTAGATGCCAAAGGTGACGTTAACGTCAACCAGTTACCGTATAGGTGTTTTTACTAGTCATTAGGTCATGCAGGACTGCTAGCATCCGGCCTCATCCCTGTCCCATTCACAACCCTTAGGAAAACCGCATGTCCCTCGAAACCATCACCCAAGCCATCCGCAGCAAAGTCGGCGCCGACAGCGGCCTGGACGCCACCCTGAAATTCGACATGGGCGGCGATGGCGTCATCGTGATCGACGGCAAGTCCACCCCCAACACCGTGTCCAACGACAACGGCGACACCGACTGCACCGTTGGCATCACGCTGGACAACCTGCAGGCCCTGCTGGACGGCGAACTGCAGCCCGCCACCGGCTTCATGGCCGGCAAGCTCAAGGTCTCGGGCGACATGGGCGTGGCCATGCGCCTGCAGCGCGTCATCTGATTGCACGCACCCATGGGCAAGTCTGACGCGCAGGCCTTTGTCGATTCGCACCGCGAAGAAGGCGCCACCGAACTCTTTGGCATCACCGAGCTGTGCCGCGAGTTCGGCATCACGCTGCGCGCGCTGCGTTTCTATGAGGACAAGGGACTGCTCAGCCCCCGGCGCATCAACGGCGCACGTGTCTACACGCGGCGCGACCGCGCCCGCCTGGCGTTGATCCTGCGCGGCAAAGCCATCGGCTCGCCGTTGTCCGAGATCAAGCGCTACCTGGACTTGTACGGTGACCAAGGCGAAGGCCGGGTCCAACAGCTCAGCTATGTCATCGAGCGTACAGACGCAGAGATTGCCGAGCTGGAAACCAAGCGCGCCCACATCGACGCCACGCTGGCCGAGTTGCGCGTCATCAACGCCAGCTGCCACAAGCAGTTGGAAGAACGCAAACGCGGCAAGAAAATATAGGAAAATAGTGCCGTAGATCGCACAAACATTGTGTAAACAGCTATGAAATTCGGAGCAATTGGCGGTGTGCCATAGCGTGTACTTCGGTGTGACTCCCTATAAAAAGCCTTCTTCATATCGTTCCTTGCCTAGTTTGCACACGACATCTGTAACACTGAACACAAGCACGTGGAAGGCGTGCAACACGGCCTGAACGGACAAATGCACAACAAGAAAACCTGCGGTTTGCAAGAACCGCAGGTTTTCTTCAATCCACTATCCGTCAATCTTTGCCGTAATTGGGAGAGCGGGTGCCGTACAGCAAGCCATTGGGCTGACCTGGTGACAACAGGCGCGGTAACCAGCTTCTGCAACAGGTCGCGTGGCATAGGACAGTCGGCTGTAGCGTGCCGTCACCTCCGGCGTGCTATTTACCGGCGGCAGCACCGTTAGCCGTCCCCCGATATGGGCTTACACTGATCGTCAATTTCTGTACGGAAGCCTCGCTCTCACCAAAGTACCCCATGCACAACCGCTTGCATTTCAACGGCGTTTGGCGACTTTCCTGCAAGGCCGCTGCTGTACTGGGTCTGGCTTTGTTGATGATCGGCCCCGCGTGTTCGACGGAGGCCGCCGTGCGGTATTTTCCGTCGGGATTGATTTACGAATTCCGCTGGAAATTGCTGGAACTGGCCTTGCAGCACAGCCCCGGTTACGGTCCCGTGCGCCTGCAAGCCATCAACGATGAGATGACACAAGAACGTGCCATCAAGCTGCTGCAGTCGGGTGATATCGATGTATTGGCGCTAGGCACCAATGCCGAGCGCGAAAACCAGATGCAGCCTATCAAGATCGATATTCTGCGGGGCATTGTGGGCTACCGCCTGTTGATCATCCGCGCGGAAGACCAACCCCGAATCGAAAAAATGCCGGCATCGCGGCTGCGCCAGGAGTTGGTCTTTGGGCTGAACAGCCAGTGGGCCGATTTGGCAATCATGCAAGCGAATGGCTTTGCGGTGGAGACATCGCCGGGCTACGACAACTTGTTTGCCATGCTGAATGCCCACCGGTTTGACGCGTTCCCCCGCGGCCTCAATGAGGCGCAACGTGAACTGGAGCAACAGGCACAGCGGTTTCCGCAACTTCGGTTGGAGCGCAGCAAGGCACTTTATTTTCCTTATCCGGTCTACTTCTGGGTCAGCAAGAAAAACACGGTGCTCGCCATCCGTATTGCACAAGGCCTGAAGAGCGCGCTGGCAGACGGCTCATTTCGCCGCTTGTTTGAGCGCTACCACGCCAAGGAAATCGAGTCCCTCAAAACCGAGAAACGGAAAGTCATTCGACTCTCCAACCCGTTGCTTCCTGCGGCGGAGGTACCTGACACCAGTTGGTGGTGGCATCTTGTGGAAGTAGACAACTAAGGTTCGCCTGTTCTAGATAGATCTTTCTCAAGGAACGCCCGCTTGCATCCCTGAGCACCCAATGGCTGCGCCTTAACCATCCCCAACGAAGCCGACAGGAATCTGATGCAGACTGGCCCTTAATCAAAGTTATCACTTAACTTGAATGCTCGAGGCTAATGCAGCTTTCTCTTCGGCTTGTTGCCGAAGCATATGTGCACCAGCAGGGTCGGTGTTGGCTAGCGCATCTGCCTCCGCATTTAAGGCATACCCCCAGTTTTTGGCTGCCACGTTGTAGTCGGGCTTGATGGTCAGCGCCTGCGCGTATTTTTCACCAGCTTGTTTCCACAAAGCACGCGCGCCAGCCAGGTCGCTTTTGGCTAGCGCCTCTGCCTCCGCATTTAAGGCTTGCCCCCAGTTTTTGGCTGCCACGTAGAAGTCGGGCTTGATGGTCAGCGCCTGCGCGTACTTTTCACCAGCTTGTTTCCACAAAGCACGCGCGCCATCCAGGTCGCTTTCGGCTAGCGCCTTTGCCTCCGCATTTAGGGCATACCCCCAGTTATTGGCTGCCAAGTCGTAGTCGGGCTTGATGGCCAGCGCCTGCGCGTACTTTTCACCAGCTTGTTTCCACAAAGCACGCGCGCCATCCAGGTCGCTTTCGGCTAGCGCCTCTGCCTCCGCATTTAAGGCTTGCCCCCAGTTTTTGGCTGCCACGTAGAAGTCGGGCTT
>JACXTT010001778.1_pt1 | contig 35401 bp, 51 predicted proteins | sample 9270951 | NCBI WGS metagenome assembly JACXTT01 (sample SAMN15532306, study PRJNA645909) | rock metagenome | isolation source: weathered quartz diorite | place: Puerto Rico | collected 2017-06-21 | reverse complement strand
AGGTGCAGATCCAAAAGCTCAATATAGCTTTGGGTTGCCGCAACGGTAAGATTTTTTGCTTTTATATGAATTTCAAGATCGTCACTTTTTCCGTCGAGCGACAGAATCACTGGAACAGTGGTACCAACCGTAGGGGTATAAGTACCAGTCAAATACAATGCAGAATCTGCGGCTGTTTGTTTAAGCTCCAGCTTAATATTAATATTCTGGTAAGTGCCGTTGGCAATATCAACGTTACCTAGCAGAGTATTAGCGTTAAACAGGTCAATCTTAAATGGAGAAGACTCGGTAAAATCGTCCTGCTCGTTCTTATTGCCTTCATTTTCATCGTCTCCATTGAACGAAATAGATGACACTGTTGCATAGCCCGACTGCCAGGTAACATTTGCAGACGTTGTAGCGCCTACGGACATGGTGGTAAGGCCCGACGTATGTGCGGTAGCGCTCAGCGGAGCGGTCGCATTGGTCACTCTAAATTGATACGATAACTTCGGCGCCGGCTTAGGGCTGTTTTTTGAACAAGAGCTTAATAATAATGCAATTGCGGTTAAGCTCAGTAACCCACTTTTAATAAAGATGTTTTTCATTTTTTGTTTTTTTAAATAATTAAAATAACTCAAGGGCAACACATTTTTAAAAGGTTAAAAAATATGTTCCTTTGATTAATAGACATAACCTTTACTAAAAAGTCCTATAGACCTGAATTGAAAATAGTGGCAAATCAATCGGCCATGTAATGTATTCCCGGTAAAAAAATAACCCCCGGTAAGAATCCGGGGGCTTGCTTAGTTATATATATAGGGGGGTATTTGAGCTTATTGAATGAAATGCTCATCATTTACCCATTCCAGATAAATATGATATGAGCATAACAGGAGATATACGATTACTGCGGTAAGAACTAATAAGACGATGAGCTCCCAAAGCGGTATTATTAATTCACCTCCATATTTTTTCCAGTGAAACATTTCACTGATCGCCTTATAAAATGCTTTTAATAACATCTCAGTAAAGATTTTCTTAATCCTATCAATAGTTCTAAAATCCTCAGGCCTGTTTGTTTTATAAATTCACTATTTGTGAAAGTCGCTCTCTTGTGCGCCCGGAGCGGCCCGATCAATCCTCCTCACCTTCGCAAAAATCATTGATGTTGGCTAGTATCTTATTGTAGATGTCAGCATTAATAGTTGAATTGATCACTATTGCGCCATTGGTTAAAGTTGCTGCATCCATATCTGCAGTGGTAATTCCAGCCAATAAAGTATCAAGGTGCAGGTTCAGAAATTCAATAACGTTTTGATTTCCGGTGACGGCTATATTCTTTGCTTTTACAAGAATTTCAAAATTCTCATCTTTCCCGTCCAGGGCTAAGGTCACGGGTGTTGTTGTACCCAACAAAGAGGTGTAAGTTCCAGTTAAATATAAGGCAGAATCTGCGGCTGTTTGTTTAAGTTCCAGCTTGATATTCACGTTCTGGTAAGTACCGTTGGCAATATCTATGTTACCAAGCAGTGTATTGCTGCTGAACAGATTAACCTTGAAAGGGGAAGGTTCGGTAAAATTGTCCTCCTGATTGTTATCGCCCTCATTTTCATTCTGACCATCAAACGAAATGGAAGATACAGTTGCGTAGCCCGACTGCCAGGTAATATTTGCCGGGGTAGAAACCACAGACATGTTGCTCATGCTTCCGGTATGGGCAGTTGCACTTAATGGGGCAATCGCCGTTGTTACTTTAAATTGATAAGATAATTTCGATGTTGGTTTAGGGCTGTTGTTTTTTGAACACGAGACCGCCGCAATTACCGTCAAAACCAGTAGTCCATTTTTTAGTATGTGTTTCATTTTTTTCGGAGTTAAATTAAATAACCCATTTCATCCCATAACTTAGGGTAATAGTCTGAAAGCTTAATTTAACCTAATGACACTGGGGTGGCGAAAAAGTCCTATATCCGTATCGATGCAGGGATACCGTTGTTATTTCACGAGGTCTTTGGCGAGGTATTTGGTTACCGATACGTCTGTGCAGTGAAAATACCCTTCGGCATTTCCTGAAACATTGCCGTAAACATTACCAGGCTCAGAGGAAAAGGGGCCCTTAAAGTCCGTTTCCTGGAATAAGTTATAAAGAAACGCTGCGTAAGATTGCGACTGGGAAAACTTATAAACCGTCACGGTATCCATTGGGTTTAAGTCTGCTGTCCGGACATCCTGCGTCAGTGGGTAAACCGCATTGGGCGCGCCGAGCTCACTTGAATAGGTATATGGATATTGAATATTTAAAATCGAAGGGCTCCAGTTCGGTATACCGTTGTACGCTATTAGCCACTGAACCGGCCTGATAGCGCCAAATATATGTGCTGGTATTGTTAACTCAACCTGTCCACTGGTCAGCTGAGTTGCCGTAAAGGGCAGGTCATCGGGTTGCAATGCAATTAATGTATCGGTAGCCAGATAATCTTTTGAATTGTATTGTACTTTCAAACTGTAAAATCTGCGGTAGTTTTTATTGTCAGAAACATTTCCTGAGTACAGCCCGGGGGTATTGGTTTCTGATAAAAGAAACTGGTTGTTGCCATCGCTAATGCTCACTTTGGCGCCGCTAACAGGCGTAACCTGCCCGTCGGGCAGCATGGCCGGTTTGCTCAGTTTTACAAATTGCAGGGTAGTTAAAGTATTGAGGCATCCTTCAACAGCGAGGTCATAAGACTTTCGCGGCCGTTTAAATTTTACCGGAGAGACGCTATCGTTCTTACAACCAGCAATAAGCACTATCAGAATAATTATTAAAGAAAATACCGCTTTCATACCTTAAAACTTAAAATTATAAGAGATAGCCGGGCTAATGCCAGACGAATATCTATTTTTCGTTGTTTTACCTAATCCAAAGTACAACGGATTTTTCCTGTTATAAACATTATAAACAGACGCCACCCAACTGCTCTGCCAATGTCTGCCTTCGCTGCTTTTGTGTTTCGGTTTAAGTTCCATCGAAATATCCAGCCTGTTGTAATCAGGAAACCGGGAGGCATTTTTATCTTCATATATAGGCACTTTTACGCCATTTTGATAGTAATAGCCAACCGGCAGCGTAACCGGCCTTCCGTTCTTGTAAGTAAAAAAACTATTTAAACTAAGCCTGGGGCTAAGAAGATAGGTCAAAGCTAATTTCACATCGTTGGGCACATCGTAATTTGCCGGGTATACCCGGTCGTTATTGATAGTTGTAATCTTTTTATTTACCGTGGACCACGTGTAACCCAAGTCTCCTTGCAACCTCCCAACCGTTTTCGATAAATTAACTTCTGTTCCGTAGGCATCTGATCGCCCCGAGCGTATTTCGGCTTCGACATTTGGATTCAGGATGATCTGCGCGTGACTGATGAGATCAAGCTGACCGGTCATTTTTTTATAATATTCATTAACGGCAAAAGAAAAATCGTTAAAAAAAACTTTATAGCCAGCTGAATAAAAATCAGCCGATTGTGGCGCAATATGACGATCAGCGGGCAACCACATTTCTAACGAGGAAAAAGAAAGTTCGTCGTTTTGTATTAATTGCAGGTATTGATAGTTGCGATTGTAGGCAAAATTCAGTCGCTGAGATGGACTTAACTTATACTGTACAAACAACCTTGGTTCAACTTTGAAGTAAACTTTACCCGAGGCCGATGTCTGTCTCCAGTAATTTGACAGGCTATTTGAATCGGGCTGAATTGTTTCTTTATAGTTATCAAACCAACTGATACGCAAACCATAATTGACACTTATCTTGTTTTGGAACCCAAACTGATGAGTGATATAGGCCGCGTTTTCTAATGCACGTTGCCTGGGTATACTGCCATCAATGGATGAAAAAAACCTTTGACTGGATTCGCCGGGGATAAAATCGTGCAGCGTGCTATTTACACCAATTTTAATAATGCTCTCGGGCGTTTGATAGTAAGTGAGGTCCGTTTTCAAAATCAGGTCCCTTATTCCAGTGTTCCAGGTGAACCTATCTGTCAACGTATTGGCATTGATATTAAGCTGATTATAATAGTTGCTATATATCCCGGAAATATTTGAAAAAAGGCGGTCGCTAAAAAGGTGGTTCCATCTTAAGGTAGATGTAAAGTTGCCCCAGTTATTTTGGTTTTCGTTGCGTGAAAGCAAATGGTCGAACCCGGCGTAAGTTGAATAAAAGACCCTGTTTTTTTCGTCCAGATTATAATTCAGCTTAAGGTTGAAATCATAATAAGTCCCTTTTATTCTGTATAGCTGAAAATAGTCATTAAAAAAATCCGTCAACCCTCTTCTGAAGGTCACCAGGAACGAACCCCGGTCTTTGACGATAGGCCCTTCCGCCGAAAACCGGGCGGACAACAAGCTTATTCCACCCTTAATATGGAATTCTTTGTTGTTACCATCGTTCATTCTTGTATCCACTACAGACGATAACCGCCCCCCGAAATTTGCCGGAATATCATTTTTATAAACTTGTATATGGTTAATGGCATCCGGGTTGAAGATGGAAACAAACCCGTACAGGTGCGCCGGATTGTACACTGGCGCTTCGTCAAACAATATTAAATTCTGATCCTTGCTGCCTCCGTGGACAAAGAAACTGCTGCTGCTTCCGGACACTCTTTCAATACCCGTTTGCATTTGCAGGCTTTTGATTACATCAGGGTCTCCTCCTTTTGAAGGGTGCCTTTGCATAAAATCGAGTGAAAAAGAATCGCCGGGAGGCGCAGTCAGCAGCGTATCATCCCGGCCTGATTGATGAACGGCTATTTCTTTTAAGCTATCTGTCTGCTGTTTAAGAAAAATTACCTGACTTTGGGATGTATTTAAAACTATATGAATTGTCTTTTTTTTGTAGCCAATTTGGGAAGCCAGCAGGGCGTAGTCGCCTGATGGTAGCGAAAGAGAAAAATAACCATAGTTGTTGGTGGCGACTCCTTGTTTTAAGGAAGAAACGTATACCGTACATCCTACCAAATCCTCCCCGCTGATACTATCTTTTACGCGTCCGCTTAAAATAACACGATTCGTTCTTCCTGGTAAAACAATTATCCCCTGGCCCGAAAATTTATAAGTTAGCTGTGTGCCGGCTAACAAATAGTCCATAATTTCTTTTATGGGTGCATCGTTAAACGATTTATTGATGATTACGCCGGATGGAAGAATATCCTGATTATAAGAAAGCGCAATTTTTTGTTCGGTAATGAGTGCCGCGAGCGCCTTTTCTAACGAAACGTTATTAAAATTGATGGAGATGCGATTATCCTGAGCTTTTGCTGAACAGCAAAATACTATACAAATAAAAAAAACAACCCACCGTTTTGCACCCATAGATGTAGTGCAATTTAACGAGACTCTTCTTCCAAATAAAATATGCCGCTCTTTTTTTCTATTTTCAATTGCATAGTCTGGCCAATAATGCTCATGACGCTATCAATATCCTGATTACGAAATGCCAGCGTTATCTTTTTTCTGCCCATCGTGCTGTCTGCCATTAAGATGTGTGTACCGTAAGCTTCTGATACCTCCTTAACAACCTCTGCCATTGTAACGTTAAGAAACTGGAAATTATGATCGGCCCACGCCTTATAGTTAGTCTGATCATTTGCAGCCGAAATAATTTCGGAGGAAGTTACATTTCCAATGCCTTTTTGACTTGCCCTCAGCGTTACCGTATGTTTGTTCAAATTGTCTGACAGGGAAACCGCACCCGAACTAACGGTCACCAACACCGATTTACCGTCGCACTTTACATTGAAGCTTGTACCGATATCCTTTATTTGAAAATTGAATGCATTTATTCTGAATGGATAGGCATTATTGTGAATCACATCAAAGTAAGCCTCACCCCTAACCATGTCGATTACCCGATTTTGTGAATACTTATTCTTGTTGTACAAAATTTCTGTATTCTGATTCAGGAGAACCTGGCTGCCATCAGGCATCGTTATTTTTTTATGCTGAGCCGGACCGGTTGCGATCCGCATAGTGTTATCTGCTTTAAAGAAGCGCACCGCAAACCATGATATTAACAGCAACGAAGCTGCTATCGAGGCATATCTTTTCAGATACCGGATGTTGCCCGGTTTGCTTGCTGCCCCGGCGGGTACCTCGTGGTCATTTTGGATCCCGGTTTCCAGCGTCTGCCTGAAATCATCCCAGGAAGCATTGGTGTCCAATTTTTGATATTCCGGCAAAAGCTCAATATCATTAAACACCACAGCAATCCCGTTATAGATATCTTCATTTTCCTTTGAGAGTGATCTCCAGTTACAAATTATCTTTTTGTCACTTTTTGAAATGCTCCCATCCAGGTCACTGATGATCAGGTCATAAGGTGTATCGTTTAAACTGCTTTTATCCATAACGTTATGACAATAATTTAAATAAAAGTCCCATATGAACAGCTAGAATTAAAAACCCCAAAAAGGCATTGTTATCAATCAGTTGCTCTCTTATTTTCTTAAACCCGTAGGTAAGATGATTTTTGACTGTTTTTATTGAGATCCCTAATGTATCGGCGATTTCCTGCTGCTTTAATCTTTGGAATTTACTCATCATCATCACCTTTTTGCATTGAGGGGGCAATTGACCAAGAGCTTGTTCGATCAAAATAAGCCTGTTCTCTAACCTGCCGGGCTCATCGTCAGCTTCTTCAACTTCGCAGAATTCAGTCATGAATTTTTGCTGCTGTTCCGAGTCTCTTTTTTCTTTCTTAATGTAATTTAAGCAAGCATTAATTATTGAACGGTACATATAGCTTTCGAACGAGACCGTAATTTTTAAAACCGAAGCGTTGTTCCAAATTTTAAGAAATGTGTCGTGCACAATTTCCTGCGACGTTTCATGATGCCCGGTGTATTTAAAGGCGACGATATAATATCGCTTAAAGTATTGTTTGTAGAATTTCTCAAAAGCAACGATGTCCTTTGACCGTATCTTTTCTAAAATATCCCATTCAGGTGATATTTCAGAGTGGACATCTGCTTTTAATTCAACTTTCATATTAAACAGGGCTAATTAAAGCGAGCGGTCTTTATATCTTCTTATATATTTTTTTATAGTTCAGGAAATGGCACTTGTCAGCTGCGTATTATACTAATTAATTCGCTCTTGTTTTAACCATTGATCTGATGACAACATAAAGTTGGAAAAGTCCTATATAGCGCAACAAAACTTTGTAATTACCACTTAAACTTAATCAACTAAGGTATCACTACGAAGTTTATTTTGTAGAAGGCAGGATTTTCCCGCTCCGAAAACGCTAAAATCATATTACAATGCCCAGGGGAATATATGGTCTATCTCAGGAAAGTCAGAAGGGAATCCGGGCAACCTGAACAAACTTTTTGAGGGAAATGAATCACCTTCAATTATAAGACAATCCTTATCCCCACACTTTGCTACAGAAATCAGCATTTTTCGCCCGTTTATTCTGATAAAGTATTTTTCGATTTTGTTTTTGATATGGTAAATAACTAGGCGCTCTGGCATTAACCAGGGATAATCAAGATGATATCCGCCAATGGCCTCCAACTTTGGTTCATTTGTATCAATCAGGCTTGTTTTAGCAAAGGTAACTTCTCTTTCGTGCATTTTAGCGTTTGAATGCTTTGGGGAGAAATTCCAGGACATCCGTATTAGCTCCACCAAAGTAAAGACGACTGTGATTTGAAAAAGTCCCATACCTGATTGCTGTTTCAAAAAAAAATTCAGCAGCCTGAAGTTGAAAACCTCAAGTCATGACATTCGAGCATGCCAGTTGAATGGGAAGCCGATAGCCCCTAAATAAAAACCTCCTCCCCGAATACTCAGGAAGAGGGCAAAAACAACAGCATCACACAATTAAACTATTATAAATCTCGATTCGGTAACGCCCGATGCCGTATTGGGGTGAAAGGTTACCTGGGTAATGTTGCCTGAGCCGTCCACCGAATCAATGGTATAGGCAGGGCTATAATTCGGAGTCCAAACGTCTGAGATCAGGTCCTTTTGCTGTACCTGGAAATCGTTTCCGTGCCTTGAAAAATAGGTAGATATTGCCGCGTCAGCCCCATGAGCCCCCGCTTGTTGAAGCGCAGAGTATGAACTATCGGTAAGATATGGGGCCAAATCTGTTTGCCATGTAACAGCCAACGGTGAGCCGCTGGTGATCTTTATGGTACTTTTCTCAGAAGGTTGATCGGTTGTCAGATAAATGACGTGGCGATAAGCGGCCCTGGCAATGGCGGATTGCATAATGACAGGCTGGATTATCATCCTGATCAACAATAAAAACTATCCCGTCAGTTACCGCATATGCCATAGTATCATCGCTTCCACCAAACAGGGATGTTACCCTGTATTGTGAAGAGTTTATCGGCCCGTATGCTTGTTCACTTGTTTGCTGAGGCAAATCGGTTTCCGCAACAAAGTAATTTATAGTATCCATGTTAATTTTTCAATTTTCAGTTTCATAAGGTATTGTTAGCACTCTCTCATCCCCTCACGGTGCAGGTGGTGTTCCTCCCCCACTTCCAGCCGTACTATACGATATCGACTTACTTGCAACATCATAAGTGAATTTGATGATCTGCGCCAGGTCGGCTTCGGCATAGCTGCCGTTGGCTCCTGCTACTACGCTGCTACTGAAGTTAACCGGGTAACCTAAGTTTTTCACTGTCACGGTTGGTATGTAGCCTCCCGGACTGTTCAAGAGCGACATCTGGCTATCGTGTGCCTTGAGTGCAAATGCTCCTGTTATAGGCGCTGCTGCGCTCGCGCGTCCTTTTATGTAGAATACAAAGGATGTTGACGCAGGGTAGTCGGTCAGCAATTTGGCCATGTTGAACTCGAACCTCCAGTTAAGTGTTCCCTGCCGGATCAGGTCCGATGCAAGGATGAGAGCGTTGGCCGGCAGGTTGTCAACCGGCACAATATTATGCCCGGTATATGCGGCTATGTGATTATCCGTAACCTCGGCATTGCCGATATACGCCATTGCGTTGAGGCTGGTATTATTAAACAGATCTACAACCAGGATGGCCGGGTCGCCTACGTTGTAGGTGTCGTCGGTAATGGTGATCTCCGTAGTAACATTCGGGTAGCCGTTTTTAGAGGCAGTAATTGTCGCAATCCTGAATGGCTGTCCGGTGTTGTTGGTTCCGGGAGTAAAAACATTGCCTGAAAAAGTACCGTCGGGACTCGAAAAGGTGTATTCATTTGTTACGTCTATCGAGGTATTATCAGAGAAGGTTGCTATTACCGTGTAGTTCCGGGAGAATACAGATCGATACTGCCCGGGCCGGATATAACGGTAGACATCGTTGGCCGACAGGTTTGAAACGAAATTGTTTTTACACCGGTCCACCCAAAATCGGTAAGTACCCTGGCACCGATGTTATGGGTGCCGCATGACAGTGTACCGTTAAAGACGGGCTGATTTTGATCAATGATCAAATCGTCGTCGAAGTACCAGTCGTATGCTTTGACCATCCCCTGCTCTGCCGGACCATCGAATGAAAGCTGGAACGACACCCGCTGACTGATAAAAGACAGGTTACCTGTTACCGAAAAAGCCGGACCTGAAAGGCATATTGTGTTTGACATTTTATGGAAAATGGTATGGTTTATTTAAATAGTAAGCTATGTTTTGATTTACCTGCTCATTAAGCTGCTATAGATTAGCACATTTCTGTAGAGCAATATTAAAGCCGTAGATTTAAGTATCAATAAATCTTTAACGAAACAGTGTCGTGGGTTATTAAATGCTAATTTATGAAAAATATTCCAATTGGCATAATTTATTTTCATTTTTATTTAAAAAGGATTATTGACGCGACAACTATTTAGTCAGAAACGATAATGAAAATGCTGAAACAGGAATGGAAGCCGGTCGGCTTAATTAGTCAGCATTGTTAGACGTATTATTACAAAGGTACGAAATTAAAATGTTGGCACAAAGTTCTGAGTCTTTGACCGACTTCGAACTTAAGACTTTCGACTTATTGAAGTGCCCGGAACGAGATTCGAACTCGTACATCCTTACGAATGCCACCCCCTCAAGATGGTGCGTCTACCAATTTCGCCACCCGGGCATAAAAAAGATATGAGATACTAGATTTGAGAATTGAGACCAAAACATCTCATATCTAAAATCTCACATCTCATATCTAAAAGATGGTGCCCGAAGAGAGACTCGAACTCTTTCTTAGGCACCAAAAACTCATCAACAATCGCGTTTATGGTTCGTTTTGAGGCTGCAATTATAGGCATTTTTTATAAAAATGTTTGTGTAATTTTTGTGAAAAATTCATGAATTAACCGGCTGTTTTCCCTTGCTTAGTATCAAAATGTCTGCCTTCACCTTTTCAAGCTCAGCTCTGACAATATCATATTCGGCTCGAAGTATTTGAATTTCAGTTATCAGCCTAGTAGTATCAGGTTCAACTTTTTTTTCACCTAATCCGCGTATAAACCAATCTGGAGAATAACCAAGCTTTAGGCAAACGGCATCAGTCATCCTTCTATTAATCGGATATTCGCCGTTTAGCATTCGGCTAACAGTTGACTGGCTCATATTTACCAGCTTAGCAAAGGTAATCTGGCTGCCTTCCGGATGTTCTTTCAAATAATCATTGTAAACGATCATTAATCGTTTAACCTGGGCTGTTATTGGCATTGATATCTTTATTTAATGAGATCAAAAATCATTTTGCTTGTTATTCGCGGCCATATATTTTTTCAGACCACTGATCAAATCATCAATTTGCGAATAAGTACCGTTCTTTATACGATGCTGCGCACCTTTGGTCATATTAACTTTCCAGGCACCTGGATCTTCCTCGAGTGCCCATGGTTTCATCTGATCCAGTCCACTGCCGCCGTTTCCTTCATAATACAGGTCCGAGATAATATATTTATATCTACCGTCTTTAAATAGAAGCGTAATTGAGGCTGATACATAGCCCAACTTATTTTCAGCGGGCAAAATCATCCATTTGCCAACGATCTTGCCATTATCCTTATCTTTAATCTGTATTACATCGTTTGAACTTTTGAAGGCCAATGCCAAAAAATTCAATCCTTTATCAAATAATTGGTCCCTGGCCCCATCGGTCTTAATTACATCGCTGTATGCAATCTTATGAGTTAGGCTATCTACTGGAGGGTTAATTGTCTGCGCAATACCTACCTGGTATAAGCAGCATAACGATAAGGTATAAATAAGTTTTTTCATTTTATAAGGATTTAATAATTAGGTTTCTTTAATATATCAGTCAACAAACATAGCTTTCTGATACTCGCCAGTTTAATTGTTTTAGGCGCGTATTTCGGCTTATTATTAATTACTTCGCTTTGGTTGTCGCTCCAAAGGATTACGCTATCATCATTTTCTGCTTTAAGCAGTCGTTTAAACTGCCGGTAGTCTCCATATTCTATATAATAAATTTCCCCCCAATCAACATCAAATTTATTTTGTATTTCTCTTAAAACACACCATGAACCATTCTCAAGTGTCGGATACATTGAATGTCCATAAACCGGTAAAGCAAAACTATTTTTTATAGAACCTGGTATATTCAGGTACCCAATGATTCTAACTTCATTAGGATCAGAATACATTTCTATGTCAGAAGCGGATGCAGGAAAATTATACATTGGTATATTAGGTTTAGGTCTTGGAGTACTCTGATAATCAACACCTGGTTCAGCTACAAAATTTTTATCTCCGTAAACATTATCTGTTAACGGCTCGCCAATCCCTGTTTCATAAAATCCCCGATTTAGGGAAAATTCAGTAATAAAATCATCAATAAAACCTTCCGGAATTGGACGTTTCGGGTTCAGGTGGTTAGAAATGACTGCCGGTGAAACATTCATTCGTCTAGCAATTTCAGCATTTGTGAGCGTTTTGTCGCTTAACTGCAAAGCTTCAAACATTTGAATAAATCGTTCCTTGAGTATAGATTTCACTGTTTTTGTTTACGATTATTGATGTTAATAACTTTTATTTAACAAAATCTGTTATTTTGTTTGGAAATAAACAAAATCTGTTTACATTTGTCTAACAATATCAAACAAACACAAACAAATCTAATAAATAGTATTCGAAATGCAAGTAGATACCAACATACCATTACCAAGTAAAATCAATTTACGAGCCGATTTGGACAAATTGGAAGTGGGCCAAAGCTTTGCCTTTGAAAACATTAAGAGAAATACGGTTGCGAATGCCATATCCGGATACTTTCATAAAGTATCAAACAAGCGATTTACAATATCAGCGGATCCTGAAAATCCTGATTCTAAATCCAGGGTATGGAGAATTGAAGATGCAGAGGTTAATCAAATATCAGCATGATCATGGAAGGACTAATTCAACAGAAAAAGGAAGGTTACAACCTGGTGATCTGCGCTGATTCACTGGAAGTGTATCAGACTAAGGATGGCGTTATGGTGAGTTTGTTCAATGTTGACGATAGCCTGAATGATAGTGAGGTGATCCGCCAAATAAGCCTGGATAAGATCATCGACACGTTTGGCGCCGACAACATACTTGATTACATCGGAGCTAAAGCAATAAACGAGTTCTTGAAATAATGGCACTGAAGATAGCTTATAAAAAGGATGCTGATGAAGCGATCGAGGTTGCCAAGAAGCTGCCTATGGATAAAGATCCTGTTTTTATGGCTAATCTAAGGAATCAGATCATAGCAGATCATAACCGGAAAATCAGAGAGAAAACGCTAAAAAAATCAATTATATAAAACAGAAAAGCCCGGCTGCAACCGGGCAAATCAAATAAATCATATCACAATGACAGAAGCAAAGTTAATTCAAAATCCTGTAAATCCAAACTTGGAAGCTTTCAGAAAAGAAATGAGGCTAATCAATGTTACAGTTTACCCGGACATGTTGGTGTATAAGTTACCTACGCCAAAAAGAAGAGAGAGCTGCATACCAGATGCCCTCGCATTGATCAATAAAATGGGATTACCGCTCGAGGCCTTACGCCCTGGCTCCAATCCATCAATGGGCAATACATTCATCGTCAAACCCAAAACCCTCAATAATGAAAGCAATAACCATTCTCGCAGCGATCGCACAGATATTGCCGCTGCTACTGATCATCGGAACGATCGCATTGAACCGCAAAACCCTGCTGAAATGAAAAAAGCGCCGGTTATCCTTTTTTGCATCGCATGCATCTGCGGTATACTAAGTATAATAAACCTTTATGGGTGCGGATATCCGGCCGCTGATACCGTTCATCCTCAATACACAGTTGGTGAGAAGCTCGACATTGATAACATCACACTTCCTGGCACCGGCTATACACCGCCGCTTACAGTTACCAAAGTATACATGGACATCAATCAGAACTGGTACTATGATGCTACTGATAAAAGGGACACACCTTTTTACCACTTAATTCAATATCAACTTAAACGCTATAGAGGAAACTAATCATGAACGAGAGCAACAACTATATCCCTTTCAGCACAGCAACGGCTGATTTGGAGCAAGCTTACCTGAATGACATGAAAGCTGAGCGTTTACGCTATGCAGAGCTTGACCGCATAGGAAATACATTCGAGCGCATCAGCGAACAATTGTCCATCCTTCACTCAGTACTTAACCAGGAAAGTGAGGTGATCCATGCTTAATAAATACCAGATCACCAAGCTTTGGTCATTGGCACACAACCAATGGATCCATGATGAGAATGATGATCGCAAAAAAAATGATGTAATAGTTGATTTCACAATCGACACCGTATCCAGTGAAACCAGCAATTTAAGGACGGCGCTGAATGATACCAATCAGCTCCTGAGCGTATTGCTCAGCGATCCGCTTGTTCAAAAAGATCAGAAGGATTTTATCCGCAAACGGCTGGAAACCAATAAAGCCATTATTTCAATGGAAGGAGAAAAAACTCATGCTTAATCCAGGTAACAGAATTGTGGTATGGTATCCTGAGCATGGCCTGCGAGTTAGAAGCTGCCAGACTACGGTTTATCCTCCGGGCTTAGAAAGGCGCGATATCATCGATCCGAAGAAACGAGTAGCAAGTTTTAACAAATGGGCTGATTATATCAAATCAGAAATTGTCGCCATGTCCGGAGCTGGCCAGGCTCATCTAAACGAGGCCAAGAGGATTTTAAATAAAGTAACCGTAAAATAATGATTGTTTCAATTTTCACCGATGCCAGCGTAAACTCCGAATTGAAAAAATGCGGATATGCGTTCTATATCGGCTGCAAGACCGGTAAAATACAAAAGGCCGGCAAGCTGAAGGTTGAAACTACAAAAAGCCATACTGCAGAATTGCACTGCCTGGCAAATGCCATATACACTTTAAAGCATTGCAAGTTTGAGCCGATCACAAAGGTGATCATACACTCCGATAGTAAGCTTTGTTTAGATATCATATCCGGTGAATCCAGGTCGTTCGCTGACAAGGAAGCAAGGAAGGTCCTTGACGAGATCAATTTCTTGATGATGGAAATATGCATCAAACATGGCAAGAGCATCAGGCAGGTAAAAAGCTTCTTTGAATTCGTCCATGTAAAAGCTCACACGAAGAAATCAGACAAGCTGAGCGTGATCAATGACTGGTGTGATCAAAATGCCAGAAAATATATGCGATTGGCTTGTAAACAAAAGTAATTAACCATTAAAAATCAAATATCATGCTATACACTGACATTAAAACTTACGAGGATGCCTGCAACGTCCTAAACATCAATCCGGCTGAAGATCTTCCTTATGCAAATCCTGCGAATGCAAAGCAAGAATCATTAAATGCTTTTGCAAAACTGGAGACTATTGTTAAAGCCATTAACGGAGACGAGGCTTTCCCTGACTGGACCAATTCAAATCAATGGAAATATTACCCATGGTTCTGGATGAACAAAGCTTCTAAAACTGTTTCGGGTCTCGGTCTGTCGTACTTCGACTACGTCTGCGATACCTCGGTTTCGTATGTCGGGTCTCGCCTTGTTTTCGATTCCAAAGAGAAGGCAAAATATGCGGCGAATCAGTTTAACGACATCTACGAGAAGTTCATGCAGAAATAAGTTATCAACTCATTTTTAATCAAAATATCATGTCAAATAAAATAGAATTAACCAGTGGATATATCGGCAAGCTTACGCCGGTCGCTGTTGCCACCGACAAGAACATCGGTGAGCATGTTGTAAATAAATTTATGGCCATGTATCAAGCTCCAAGGGAGCAAGCTGTCGCATTCTGGGAACGGCAAAAAGATAACTTCATGAAGCGAATTAGCGATAGTGAAGATTTAAAGTCTTGTACTCCGATGTCAATTTTCATGAGTTTAATGCAAGGCTTTGGCTGGGGATTAAGCTTCGAAGGCGGTGAACAGATGGAAATCTATCTAATCACCGGCAACCGCAACATTGCACCAAAAGGCCAACCAGAGCATTGGGTAAAAGAATGTCTGGCTCAGCCATCTCCGTATGGAAAGAAGAAAATTCGAATTCAGAATGGCCAAATCACCGGCACATCGGAGCCGAAAATCGTTTATGAAAACGATATCTATGAGGAATACACCGATGAAAATGAAAACCTGCGCGTAAAGTATGTTAAGAATGGCAAGGGACCTCGGGCTGATAACGCAAAGATCATTGGATCATTTATAAAAATTAATAAACCGGACGGATCCTTTGAAATTAAGACTTTCGATCTTGAAGATATTAAATCTTGGAAAGCAGCATCAGAAAAGAAAAATGCAAAATGGGATGAAGCGTTAAAAAGGAAAGTACCTGGTAAGGCCAATGCCCTATATACCTCAAATAATGGCCAGATAGACAAATTGTTTTTCGAGGGCAAGACGCTTACCCACGCATTCAAAGGCTATTCAAAAGTGATCAGCGTTCCAAAGCTGCCAGAAACGTTTGTGCCAGATGTAAAATCCGGCATCCGGCAGGGACTTGATGTTTCTGAGTTCACAGAAGATACTGGATATACTGAGGTTGAGCAGGATAAACTTGCTCAGGACCAACCAACCGATGAGTTTACCGAGGCGCTGAGCGAGCACCAGGAAGAAAAAGAACCTACTAAGGTCATTGCCGGTGCCGATGACGACAACGAGCCGGAATTCTAAAGCACACTATAAATAGCAGGTTGCAGACTTGGGCGCTGCACTCGCCAACCCTGACGCTTTTCGAGGCTCAGGGATTTGGCAGTAGAAACTAATTTAATAATCATGTCAACAATTACAGAAAACACTCAGACTGGCCTTATAAAAATTGAAGAGGTCACCAGCATCATGGCCGGAGCCGGCGATGTACTGGCAAAAAATGAGAAACTGGCCGCGGCTGCAACCAATAAAGGCCAGACTTATCTTGACACTATCGAAGCCGGCGAAATGACAGACGAGCTCGATAAAGAACTTAACGAATGGCAGGTCAAGGCTAAGCAAGCGCTGGATATCATGAATGGTCGCCGCGCCCCTATCACTCAAATGATGACGCAGATAGCCAAGGTATTTACCGGACTTGAGGGAAAACTTGATCCATCTAAACCCGACAGCATTTACAGCAAGATCCAGGCCCATCGTAACGCCTATGCCAAAAAGAAGATCGAGGCACAAAGAGCCAAAGAAGCTGAGATTTTAAAACAGCAGAATGTTGCCAAAGAAAAGATCGAGATCAAGGCAAAGGTTGAATCGCAGATACGCGAAGCTTATCAGAACAAACTTTATGCGTTCAAACAAGCTGCTCAGAATAAGTTCAATGAGATGACACTGGATAATATCACTGAGATCATGGATTACTTGAAAGGTCTTAAGATGGTTTATCCGCGTGATAAGTTTTTAGAGTTGTCTGTCAATGTGATTTCTCTTTACATGGATAAGGCTGAGTTGGCTCCAGTGATATACGAAGTTCGCACAGCTCTTTATGATGAGTTGTCTGCCAACTTCAGAGAAAACATGGAAGATATACAGCAACATCTTTTAAACCTGGTTCCATCGCGTAAAGCCGAGCTTGAGGAAATTGCCAAGGCTGATAAGGCTCAGCAAAAAAGGTTACAGGATGAGGCGTTTGCACGTCAACAAGCGGAAAATAAAAGGCTGCAGGAAGAAGCTGCACAAGCTAAGCTAAACGACGCCGCAAATGTAAATCTGAAACAACAAATTGAAACTACCGGCAACTTATTTGAAACCCAGGCTCAGCTTGCTGAAGTGAGTGAAGACACCGGAAAGGTTCGCCATGGCTATAAGATCACGGTTAAGGACATGGCCGGTGCCGGTGCTATCTTCCTGTTCTGGTATGAAAAAGAGGGCCAGTATAAATCAGTTGACGAATGGATGAAAAAAACAGGCGCTCAGATGACTGCTTTCTGCGAGAAATACGCTCATAAGAACGATGAGAAGATCGTTCACAAGAGCGTGGTGTATGAAGACGATTTCAAGGCTGTAGCTGTAAAGGAGAAATAGGAAATGGGATTAAGTATATCACACAACGCTTTTGACGGTGCATATTCATCGTTTTACGCTTTTAGGGAAGCAATTAAGGGTTTTCCATTTGAAATGGTTTTTAAGAAGCCAGCGATAGTATTATTTCTACGACACTCTGACTGTGATGGTGAAATCGAGTGGGAGGTTGCTGGTCAATTAGCGGAAGATTTACAGTTGATTTTAGACAAGGCCCTTGCGGATTACCATCCTGATCATTTTTGCGATAGACTGGAGCAATTTATTCAGGGATGTAAATCGGCATTTGAAGCAAAAGAAAATTTAGAATTCGCGTAAAAATGATAGACCCATATTTCAGCCGGCCAGAAGTGAGCAATAGTGATCTATCAGCTCTTAAGAAGCTGCTTTATGGTGGTAGTGATCATGATCCGACAAAAGCATTTGCGGATGGTCATTTGCTTGATGCGATGATCACCGAGAATCACAAGGTCGATTATTTCAAAAGAACCTTGAACGGCTACACTTATTCTGTTGAAGATTTTGAAAATACCAGGAAGATGCAGAAAGTATTTTATAAAGATCAATTCGGTCAAATGGTATTAAAGCATTGCAGCTTTCAGCATATCTCAATATCGCCTGAGTTTCAATTAAACTATAACGGCTATGAGTTTACGCTGCCGGCCAGGTGCAAATGGGATTTCCTGTTTCCGAAAGCATTCAAAATGGGCGGTGATATTAAAAGCACAGCTGCTGAGACTCAGGAACAGTTTGAAGCAGCTTGCGAATATTTTGATTACTTCCGCTCACGCGCCTGGTATATGGATATTGAAGGTACTGACAAGGACATGCTTATCGGCATATCTAAGAAAAATCATAAAATATTCAAGATCGCCATTAATCGCGGCGATAAGTATCACCAGAAAGGTAAAGAACAATATACAGACCTCGCTTTCAAATACTGGATGTTTTTTGATGGCTTAAAATTAACAGCATGAAATTAACTATTAAAGAAATAAACCGGTCTCAGGCCATTTATAAGGAGCTATGCGAGCTCGATCAAGAAATTATTAAGCTCGATAAAAAAGCACTCCATTTAGCCTCAAATAGTGAGCCTGTGAAGTTGTGTTTAACTTTTAGCGATACCGCCAAAAGCAAAGCAATTGATCAAGACGGATCAATGGAATCAGATTTAGAGCACATGCATAATAGAATGTTCCAACTGATGGCTGTTCCTTCTTTCCTGATGTCTGGCGAAATGAGAAGAAAGAACACGGATACCATTGACGCTAATTTATCAGATACCGAAGCATTGAGCATCCTAGGTTTCTTGATCAATCTCAGAAAAGGTAAAAGGAATCAATTGATTAGTGAATTGAGCGAGCTGGGTTTTGAGATAAATCAATAACAATGGCCATGGAAAAGGAATTGCCTTGCAATCAATGGATCATTGACAAATACTTGAATGATCCGGAGTTTACGCTCTATTACTGCAATGCCCACGGGCCGTTTGCAATTAAAATAGAGATCGAGTCGTCGAAATGCCCGATATGCAAAAATGCATGCTTTACATACGCGCAAAGAACTAACATTTTGAAAAATTTAATATAACAATTTAATCCATGACCAAATTAAAAGTAACTATCGAAAACGCCTTGATCGCTCACAGAGGAGCTGATGAGAAAGGTAAAAAACTTCTTGAGGATCTTCTTGGCAAAGATAACTTCGTCCAAAAACCGATTATGGAGCGCGTTAAATCATTTGAAGATGCCTGCGACGTATTGGGTATTGATTCAGGCGATGTACTTGTCTATGACGAGGATACCACTGATACTGATGAGATCAACACTAATGCTTATTTAAAGCTGAGAACAATTATCAAAGCTTTGAATGAGGGTTGGAAAGCTGACTTCAATAACCCAAACCAATACAAATATTATCCTTGGCTTAAATCGACTGGTTCGGGTCTCGGTCTGTCGTGCGGCGACTGCGACTACGGTTACTCGTGTTCGTCTGTCGGGTCTCGCCTTTATCTGAAAAGTGCTGAGCTGGCCAAATACGTGGGCACTCAATTCATTGACATTTATAACCAATTCAACAATTAATTAAAATGGACATCACACAAAAAATCAAAACCTTTGAAGATGCTCTCGCCGCGACCGGTGAAAGCCAGGAATCTTTCGATTCAAGAACTGTAAACGATTCTCCGGACGAGATCGCTTACAAAAAAATCAAGGTCATCGCCAACGCGCTAAATGAAGGCTGGTTGCCTGACTGGCAAGACAGCGATGAGAATAAATACTATCCATGGTTCGACTTTGAAGACGATCATGGTTCGGGTCTCGGTCTGTCGTACCACGACTGCGACTACGGTCGCTCGCTTTCGTATGTCGGGTCTCGCCTTTGCTTCAAAACTCGTGGCCTGGCAGTGTATGCCGGTCAGCAATTCACCTCGATCTACGCTGATATGATGGTGATCAAAGCGAAGCCGGAAGAAAAAGCGGAATAATATTAATACGGTTGTGTGCCGCACGAGCTGGCAATGGTTCAGGTCTCAGTCTGTCGTACAACGACTACGACTACGATAACTCGAATTCGAATGTCAGGTCTCACCTATGTAAAAACAAGCGGCGCAAACCATGGCAACAGTCCAAAAAATCTCGATTAAAAAAAGGGCGTTGGTACCGCAAGAGAAGACGACCTAATAAACAAAGGCTATGAAACGGTTGAATAATTTATACTCACGCATATACGACATGGAAAACCTGCAGCTCGCTGACCAAATCGCCCGCAAAGGAAAGCTCAATACCTACGGTGTGAAGCTGCATGATAAAAATCGTGAAGATAATATTATTGCCCTGCATCATATGCTTAAGGAACGGACCTATAAAACATCCACATATAAAATTTTCAAAATATGGGAGCCAAAGGAGCGCGATGTATATGGCCTACCCTATTTTCCTGACCGGATTACGCACCATGCTGTAATGAATATACTGGAACCAATATTCGTTTCGACATTTACGGCCGACAGTTACAGCTGTATCAAAGGCAAAGGAATCCATGCGGCCACTTATGCGGTTAGAGATGCGCTAAAAGATATATCAGCTACAACGTATTGCTTGAAGCTGGATATCAAGAAGTTTTACCCTTCAATTGACCACGAAATACTCAAATCACTTTTAAGGCGCAAGTTTAAGGATAATGATCTTCTTTGGTTACTCGATGAGATTATAGATAGTGCAGCAGGTGTGCCGATAGGCAATTATCTCAGCCAATATTTCTCCAACTTCTATCTGACACCGTTTGATCATTGGATCAAAGAGCAGCTGAAGGTTAAGAATTACTTTCGGTATTTGGATGATATGGTGATTTTGGCCGACAATAAACCATATCTGCACGAACTGCTTCACAAGATCAAGGCTTACTTAAGTGAGAAGCTAAATCTTACAGTAAAAAAGAACTACCAGGTTTTTAAAGTAGCGGATCGTGGAATTGATTTCGTTGGCTATCGCAAATATCACCGGTACGTTCTTCTCAGAAAATCGATTAAAAAACGTATGGCACGCGCATACAAAAAACCCAAAAACCGTGCATCTAAAGCCGCTTACCATGGCTGGGCTATTCATTGCAATAGCGCGCACCTTATCAAAAAACTAACCAATGAAGAAGTTCGACGAATTTAAGATCACCGTCACCACAAGCTATCTGGCCGGTGATAAAATAAAAATTGACAAGACCCTTAACAGGGAAATAATTATAGAGGCTTTTAAAATAGGTCCCAGCAAATACGAAGGTAAAGGTCCTTGTCTTCATCTTCAATTTCAAATGAATGGCAATCAATATGTATGCTTTGGCAGCTTCAGCAGGTTGATTGAACAAATAAAGCAGGTGCCACCAGATGGGTTTCCATTTACGACAACTGTGGTTAAAGAAAACAACGTTTTAAAATTCACTTAAAAAATACCATATGACGACAATTACAGATACTCCTGATACTGATGTTACTCGCAAGATCAGTAAAGTAAAATTGCTTAAGAACGGATGCGGTTTCGTTGAATGCGAAGAAACCACCATCATCAACATTGATGGCAAACCGGTTGAGAAAGTGTTCCAGATACCTTATACCGGTTTAAATCTGGTGCATCCGGATCTTGCGCATTCACTGTCTCTATTAAGATCACACCTCGCTATTTTATGCTCCCAGCTCGATGGTCGTGACGAAGATCTTAAGGATATTGAAGATGACGAGAAGTTTTTAGATAACTTCAATGTCACAGGCTTTTCCATCGGCGGATCGGGCGAGCACGAGGGTGTGACGCTTATCGGAAATAAAAAAATCAAAAGAGGCGTGATCAACCTAGTAACGCCTTTCATGAAGTTTGATGATCCGAATAACCCTTATGAGTTTCAGACAGAGCTCAACTACCTGGTTAATCATTCAATCGATGAGTTTGATCAGTACGTAGATGGAAAGATTGCGCCGAACGCTCAGCCTGAGCTTCCGTTCGATGGTGATGAGAATGATGATATTCAATAGCATTTAAGATAAGGCGGTATCATTAACTAAATCAACTTGTTTAGCCCCGGAAATAGTACCGCCGCCGGGCTTGGCGTTACCGCAAAGCGCCTTATCAAATCTTAAGCGGTGATTGGTCTCTGATAATGAAAGGGAACGCGTTATGAGCTTGCAGGTTAAAACTCAGTGACAGCCGGGAACAGGACCGGCACATGCTCAGATGGCGAAATTGGTAGACGCTAATTACTGTTAGAAACACGGAAGCAGAGATGTGCACACGGCAAGTAAAGACCACAAGCCCGCAGCACTTTGGTACACCGACAGGCAAATGTTTCGTGCGGGTTCGAATCCCGTTCTGAGTACGACTGTTATTCAACAGTTAATTGTGATAAGGTTTAGGTTGAAGGCCCTGAACTGCGAGAGTAAAGGGCCTTTATTAAAATTGAATTTATGCAATAGTGCATTAATTACATAAAACAATCATCATGAAAAAAGTTACTTTAAACGAGCAATCCTTCTTAGTTGATCAGCGGCTCACTGACTTTACCATTTATCAAAAGCCATCATCAAACGTTGACTTTTTTGGCATAGATGAAGCTGGTAAAAAACTTTTTGTCCAGTTCAAAGGCGGCAGTGGCTGTTATATATATTCCGAACTCCCCGCGCAGCTTCTTGCTGATATTCCTTTCGCCGAATCAATTGGCAAACTCGTCAGCGGCGCGATCGTGAATAAATTTCAGTCTGAGAAAATAAGCAATCGCCTGGTTGTTCCAGAAAACAGATTCGCCAATTCAGAACCCACTTTTTAATCTGATATCAATGGACTATACCTTAAAAATCACAGTTCAAAGCCCGGAAGAAGCAATGGTGCTTATTGAAATACTGGAGGAAATCAAGAAAGCGACAGCAAAGCATCCTGTTTGGCCACCAGACGCCGTTAGCCGTGCCGCGATCGTTTCGGAGGAAGCCGGCGAAGTGATCAGAGAAGCTAATCACATACGCGAAGGTCATGGTGATCCAAAGGCGTTGCGGTTAGAGCTTATACAAACGGCTGGCACCTGCATCCGCATGATCAATATCATGGATACTGAGAAAAGTAACGCGGTACCAGTATATCAGGGCGCAAAGATCAAAGGCCAGGGATTAGCGGCATACTTTCCGCGTCCGGAAGAGAAAAGACGTTTTAGCAAGGACAATCAATAAGCGATGGCAACAAAAAAGATTGATATCAAAAATTACTCGAGTGAGATACCGGCCTCACGGTCAATTTCAATGCTGGAGGATGTTTTAATAAAGGCAGGTTGCGAAGAAATACGCAAGATCTATGCGGATAAAATGACCATAGGAATATTCTTTGTATTGCCGGTTGCTAACATGAAGCTAACGTTCAACATGGAATCAAAGACCATGGCTGTATACAGCAAAATGACGGCTACTTATCAGAACAGCCCAAACGCCGCGCAAAGAGAGTCTACATTAAAGCAAGCTGAGCGCTGCGCATGGAAGAATCTTTATGAACTCGTGCAATTGCAACTCGATATGATCTTTTTGGACCAGGTTGAAGTTTTGCAGGTTTTATTGCCATATCTGACTGATGGAAGCCAGACATTTTATCAAAAAATAAAAGCAACAAATTTTAAACTTTTACTCAATGCATAAGGAAAAGCCAATTCTTTTTAGCTCTGATATGGTTAGAGCGATACTTGCCGGTAGGAAATTCATGACAAGACGGTCAATAGGATTGGATGGCAAAGAATATTATCTACAAACGCTTGTGTATCACTCAACAGGTCGCTTCACGTTTGCGCCGGTAAATAAAACGCCAATCACAGAGAACGATATCATTGAAAGGCAATGTAGAATCGAAGTTGACGATATCCTATATGTTCGGGAATCTTTTACTCTAATTGATGGAAAAATACAATATAAAGCCGATCAACCAAATGAAAGGATGCGCGAACCATTAAAGTTTAAACCGTCCATTCATCTTCCTAAAAGAAACTCGAGGATATGGCTACAGGTTACTGATATACGTGCAGAGCGCCTTCACGAAATATCTGAATCTGACGCTCGGTCTGAGGGCGTAGAGCTTCATGAGCGCGGAATGAAATGGCTTAATTATCAGGATAGAGAAGGTAAAGTCACTCAATTTATCTTTAATTGTGATACAGCTAAAAGATCTTTTCTGTCATTGTGGGGAATGATCAACGACTGTAATCCTTTTTGCGTGGATCCTTGGGTATGGGTAATCGAGTTTAAAGTACTCTCAACTACCGGGAGGCCTGCCCTATGAGCTTCGGTACCGTGTTACAAGTTGGAAACTACTTCCGCATAGAATGCAAGCCTATACCGGCGTTAATTGCTGCGATTAAGGAAATACCTGGCCGCGAATTCAAATGGGCCGATAAGTCATGGATGGTGCCGGTCGCTCATGTTGCTGAAGTGAAGCGCCTGGCCAAGAAACATTATTTGGACTTCGGTTATAAGCATGTTGAGGAAAGCAATAAAACATTCGTTATTGATCCGCTGCCTGAGCTTACCGTTGATATCCCTGTTAAGCGGCCGCTATTTCCATTTCAGGCTCAGGGCGTCGCATATTGCATGGATAAGAAACGGCTTATTATTGGTGATGATATGGGCATGGGTAAAACTACGCAGGCCATTGTCGCTATCGCCGGCCTGAATCATATCGGCGTTGAATCATTGCCGCTATTGATCATTTGTCCGTCATCAGTGAAAATCAACTGGCAGCGCGAAGTGATTATGAATACCAATCTAAAGCCGATCATATTGGCAGATAGCATAAAAAATACTTTCATGGAGTTTTTCCGCGTAGGTATGGCTAATGTGTTTATAGTGAATTACGAAAGTTTAAAGAAGTATTTTGTTGATCATATTGACGATCTCGGGCCAAATAAGCCGCTTCGTTTAAATCATATTCATTTCCGTGAAAAGTATGTCAACTTCTTTAAAGCTGTGATCGTTGATGAAAGTCACCGGGTAAAGGCACTAAAGACTAAAAATACCAAATTCACCAAGGGCGTTTGCACCGGCAAGGAAGTAATATTTGCGCTAACCGGTACGCCGGTGATCAATAAGCCTAAGGATTTGGTTGCTCAGCTAGGTATAATCGACCGGTTAAAGGATTTCGGCGGTTATAAAGAATTCGAAAAACGTTATTGTTCCGGCCCGAAAGAGGCTAGCAATCTGGCTGAGCTTAATTACATGCTCAATAAAACCTGCTTTTATCGTCGTAACAAAACTGATCCTAATATAAAGCTGCAGCTTCCGGACAAGATGCGCCAGGTAGTGATATGTGAACTGAATCCACATGCCCGGTTTGAGTACAAGCATGCTGTATCTGATCTCGAAAGCTACATGAAGAAATACAAAGAGGCTTCTGATGAGCAGATCCAGAAAAGCATGCGCGGCGAAGTAATGGTTCGCATAGGAATTCTCAAAAACATATCTGCCCGCGGAAAGCTTGCCGATGTATTTGACTTCGTTCAGGACGTTATTGATAATGGAGAAAAAATTGTGTTATTTGCTGTGCTAAAAGATATCATTACCCAGGTTCTTGAAAAGTTTCCAAAGGCTGTTAAAGTTACCGGTGATGAAAATGATCAGCAAAAACAAGCTGCTGTAGATAAGTTTCAGAACGATCCAAACACTCATATATTAATTGGCAATCTAAAAGCTGCAGGTGTAGGCATTACATTGACAGCATCATCCAGAGTCGCGTTCATCGAACAGGGATGGCATGCCGCTATAATGGATCAGGCAGAGGACCGCTGCTTCCGTATCGGCCAAAAGAATAATGTGCTTTGTACCTACTTTATCGGAAAGGATACGATCGATGAATGGAATTATAACCTGATCCAGTCAAAACGGGAAATGTCGAATACCATCACCGGCGCCGATGACGATGTCGAAGTTAATATTATCGACAGCGTAATGAATTTGTTTAACCAGAAATATGCATAAATGCATAATATACATAAAGGAAAAATGAGCCAATTACCATACGAAGAATTCTTAAAGTCAAAAGTACGATTAGCTCAAAGCTCCGGCTTTGAGATATCGGACACCGAGATTAATCCAGCATTAAAGACTCATAATAAGTTAATGGTAAAGTGGATGGTTGAAGGTGGTCGCCGGGCGTGCTTTGCAAGTTTCGGGTTGCATAAGACCGTCACTCAACTTGAAGCATTACGCCTTATATTAACCAGAACCGGAGGCCGCGCCCTGATCATTGCTCCTTTGGGTGTTCGTGCTGAATTTAAGAATGATGCGATCAATATCCTTGGCTGGGAAGCCGGGCCAAAGTTTGTGAGACGAATTGAAGAATGCGATGAAACTGGCATTTATATCACAAACTATGAAACTGTTCGCGATGGCAAACTTGATCCTCGATTATTTAACGCTGCTTCTCTTGATGAAGCATCAATACTCAGAGGCCTGGGCGGATCAAAGACATTTCGCGAATTCATGCGATTGTTTACCGGTGATGCGGGGCCCAACGGCAACCGTCGCGGCGTAGAGTGTGTTCCTTATCGGTTTGTGGCTACAGCTACACCATCGCCTAACGATTACATTGAGCTTTTGGCATATGCTGATTTCTTGGGGATCATGGATGTTAGCCAGGCTAAGACACGTTTCTTTAAACGAGATAGCACTAAAGCCGATAAGCTTACCATACACGCTCATAAGGAAGAAGAGTTCTGGTTATGGGTTGCGAGCTGGGCTCTTTTTGTCAGCAAACCGTCTGACCTAACCAATAACGAAGCTGATGATATCGGCTACAACATGCCGCCATTAGATATCCGATGGCATGAGATTCCTTCAGATCATTCAAAAGCCGGAGCCGAACGTAATGGTCAATACAAGGCATTTGCAGAAACAGCTATGGGATTGTCTGGAGCGGCCAAAGAAAAACAACATAGCCTGGGTTTAAGAGTTGCGAAAATGTTGGAGCTACGGAATGAAAATGTCGAAGCTCACCGAATACTATGGCATGACCTAGAGTATGAGCGGTACTGCATTGAAAAGGCTATTCCTTCATGTTCAACGGTATTCGGAAAACAAGATTTGGATATTCGAGAAGAGATCATTGCCGGATTCTCATCCGGAAAGATTCCAGAAATAGCTGGCAAACCATGTATGATCGGCTCAGGTACCAACCTACAGAAGCATTGTAGCTGGGCAATTTATCTAGGCATCGGATTTAAATTCAATGACTTCATTCAATCACTTCACAGGCTTTTGCGCTTCGGACAGCTTAACAGGGTTAGAGTTGACCTTATCTATACCGAAGCCGAACGACAAGTGCGCAAGCAACTTGAAAGAAAATGGACCAATCACGATATAATGATCGACAAAATGACAAAAATTATAAAGAAATATGGCTTGTCGCAAGCGGCTATGATGCAAATGCTTAGCCGTAAAATGGGAATTGAAAGGCTTGAAGTTAAAGGTGAAACATTCACCATGGTTCAAAATGATAACGTGCTCGAGCTGCCTCGGCTTAAAAGCAATTCCGTCGGCTTGATCCTTACTTCGGTACCATTTGCTACTCAATATGAATACTCGCCTAATTATGCCGATTATGGTCATTCTGAAAACACTAAAGAGTTCTTCCAGCAAATGGATTACTCGACTCCGGAAGCATTCCGCGTTCTTATGCCGGGCAGGATAGCTGCAATTCATGTTAAAGATCGCATCATCCCCGGTGGCCTCAATGGTTTAGGCTTCCAAACCGTCTACCCTTTTCACATGGATTGCATTAATCACTTCACAAAGCACGGTTTTGCATATATCGGCATGAAGACGATTGTAACCGATGTTGTTAGTGAGAATGCACAGACCTATCGTTTAGGATGGACCGAGCAATGTAAAGATGGCTCAAAGATGGGAGTTGGTATGCCTGAATACCTATTACTTTTCAGAAAACCACCGTCCGATAATTCAAATGCTTATGCCGATATACCTGTATTAAAATCAAAAGACAAATATTCACGTGCCCGCTGGCAATTCGACGCACACGGATTTACCAGGTCTTCAGGAGAAAGGTTAGCTAGTCCGGAAGAAATAAACCAACTCGAAGCAGATGCTATTTTTAAGCTTTTCCGCGACTATTCATTAAACAACATATGGGATTTTGAGCAGATCGTAAAGATCGGCGAAACGCTTGAGGCTAAAGGGAAGTTGCCACCTGGTTTCATGTTATTGCAGCCGCAAAGCTGGACCGAGGAGGTTTGGACTGATATAACCAGGATGCTCACATTAAATGGCAGCCAATGGAGTAAAGGCAAAGAAATGCATTTATGCCCGATGCAATTCGATATTGCCGATCGCGTGATTGAACAGATGAGCAATGAAGGCGATATCGTGCTTGATTATTTTGCAGGTTTAGGGACCGTTCCTTTGCGAGCCTTACTCAAAAAACGCCGAGGTTATGGCATTGAACTTAATCCAATGTACTTTATTGACAGCGTTGGGTACCTGAAAGCCGCTGAATACAAAATGTCAATTCCCACATTATTCAGCGAAAAGGAAATGGAGGGAGCGGCATGAAGAATTCTTATATAACAGTTAAAGATCAATTTTGCGGAGCTGGTGGCAATAGTCAGGCAGTAAGAAATCTTGCAAAAAAATATAATGGCGGTTTGGAAGTTAGAGCGGCCTTAAATCATTGGCAGCTTGCTATAGAAACGCATACGGCGAACTTTCCACACACAGCTCATTATTGTACCGATATCAGCGCATGTGATCCAAGAATGTTTCCTTCGACCACTGGATTGTTGACGTCTCCAGAATGCACTACGCATTCGCCTGCCGGTGGCAATAATCATAAGGCTTTGAAAAAACAAATGGATATGTTCCAGAAGAACATAATGGATGCTTCGACCGAAAGGTCGAGGGCTACTATGTGGGATGTATGCCGGTTTACTGAATATCATAAATATGAATTCGTCATTGTTGAAAATGTCGTTGAAGCAAAAACAAGATGGCCTTTATTTGATGTCTGGCTGAATGCCATGCATGTTTTAGGCTACAATCACAAATGCTGCTACCTTAATTCAATGCATTTTTGGCCGACTCCACAAAGCCGCGACCGGATGTATATTGTTTTCTGGAAAAAAGGGAATAAAGCCCCGAATCTTGAATACACTCCAAAGGCATATTGCTTTAAATGTGAAAAAAATGTAAATGCAATCCAATCCTGGAAACCGGGCAGAAGTTTTGGCAAGTATAAAAAACAATACGTTTATTGTTGTCCAGTTCATGGTAACATTGTTGAGCCTTATTATTATGCTGCCTTTAACTGCATTGATTGGACTGATTTAGGCCAAAGAATTGGTGATCGAAAAAAGCCATTGGTGCCGAATACCATTAACCGAATAAATTACGGAATCGAAAAATATGGCAATACGCCGTTAATTTTTCATACGATGTATTCCGATCAGGCCCGTGGCGTAGTAAGGTCATCAATTGATGAACCGGCTTTCGCTCAAACTTCATTTACATCTCAGGCTTTATTTAATCCATTCATTATCGATGATAAGCAGCAAACAGGTGTCAATTTCCGTGTACGCGGAGCATCCGACAGCATTAACACGATTCACACTGATCCAAGGCTGAAGCTAATTACACAACCATTTATCGTCCAGGCCGAGCAAACGTCACAAGGTCCAAATGCTAAATCAGCAATTGAACCTTTAAGTACCCACACCTCGCGCCAAACTATGGGTATTGTATCGCATCCATTTATTGTCGATGGCAATTTTGATGCAGTAAAAAGTCGTTCGGGCTCAATACTGGAAGAATTGAATACGATGAATACTCATCATAAAAATGGAATATGCTTTCCTATTGTGATTGAGAACAAAGGCACTTCTTTGGCAAGATCATCATCTGAACCATTGCATTCACAAACAACTGTTTCATCAAGTGGACTACTAACAACAGAAGCCTTTAATTCATTCATCAGTTCTTTTTACAGTGGTAGCTTTTGCACAAATCATATTACTGAACCAACCGGCTCAGTCACTACCAAAGAACGATTGATGATTACAAATTACAATTCTCCGAACATAGAGGATTGTTATTATCGAATGCTTAATGAGGTTGAAATAAAGCTCGCAATGGCTTTTGATAAGGACTATAAAATATTGGGCAGCATAAAGAACCAAGTTAAACAATGCGGTAACGCGGTGACACCACCTGTCATGGAATGGCTACTTGAACGCGCAGTTGAAAGTTTGGAGGGAACCGCATGAATTATATACAAGGAAACCTTTTTGAAGGCATATCACATCGGCTGCAAATGACTGATAGTATTGATCTGACAATTCAATCACTAAATGCTTATGGCCCTAAATATAATCATTGGGCCATTGCATGGTCAGGTGGCAAAGACAGTACGGCCACATTAACATTGATCGTTTGGTTAATTCAATCAAAGAAGATCCAGGCGCCTAAAACGCTAACCGTGCTTTTCGCTGATACAAGATTGGAGCTCACGCCGCTCATGGCCAGCGCCTATGAGATCATGGATGATCTGCGTGAATTGGGCATTGAAGTGCGAGTGGTCATGGCAGAAATGGATAAGCGTTTCTTCGTGCTTATGTTCGGCCGTGGCATTCCGCCACCAGGTGCCGGCTTCCGCTGGTGCACTGGCAACATCAAGATCATGCCAATGGAACTGGAGCTTGCCAAGCTTCATGCCGAGAAAGGTGAAAAGATTCTAATGATCACCGGTGTTCGTCAAGGCGAATCCGCTGTTCGCGACAACAGGATCATCATCAGCTGCAGCAAGAATGGTACTGAGTGTGGCCAGGGATATTATCAGGAAACTATGCCGGCTGCGCTTTGCGATACACTGGCGCCAATCGTTCACTGGAGAGTATGCCATGTCTGGGAATGGCTGCGCACCTGGGCGCCGCTCGAACAGTACGGAGGCTGGAGCACAAAGCTTTTGGCGGAGGCCTACGGTGGTGATGAGGCAGAGGAAATTAACGCGCGTACAGGTTGTATGGGATGCCCGGTAGCATCCAAAGACAAAGCTCTTGAAACGGTTTGCCAGCGCCCGGGCTGGGAATATTTATCAACATTGTTGAGACTTAGAGAAGTCTTTGATGAACTGCGATCTAATAAAAGCTTCAGGAAACGTCATCCGGGCGGCGAAACAAAAAAAGACGGGACCTTTGTAAAGAACCAGCAACGGTTAGGACCGCTTACCATGGCCGCCAGGCGCTGGGGAATGAATCAGATCCTGGCTATTCAATCAGAAGTTAACGAACGCGCTAAGGCATTAAATAAGCCACTGGTTGATATTTTGAATCAATCCGAAGTAGATCGCATCAACGAGCTAATTAAATTAAATACGTGGCCTGATAAATGGACCGGTGACGAGCCGACCGCCGATACCATCATGCCTACTTATTTCTCAAACGGAACTATTCAACCACTTATCGATTTTGGATTATGATCAAACCAACAATGACACCGGAGAAGAAAGCCCGGATTTACAAATCAGTTCAGTTTATGGCGATCATGGCAGAGGTCATTAAGCTCGAGCATTGCAGTGAAGCAATCGACGCTGATTTTAAGAACCCGCAGATGAACCAGTTTGCCAAGCGCATAGCTGCCGATTGCAAGGCCATCCAGTTTCATCTGAAGCATAACGATAGGGTGAAGATAGAATTCAAGGACCTTGATTTTATTGAGGATTATGCCGGCGAACTATACCGTGTCTTCCACTTCTTTATCGGCCTTCCACTAGACCAGATCAAAGAGGTTATGGATAATTTGCATGAGATATCGGAGGCCGTATAATGACCGAGAACCAGGCTATCTATAAGGCGAATGCCACGATATCAAAGTCGCTCTGTGTTAAGCTCGAGCGGCTGACAGAAGATGTTGATTACTATCAGAAAGCACTTAACAATGAGCATGTCCAGGCATGCAAGGATGAAATTGATAATATACATGACCAACTAAACGAATTATGGGACATACAAGTAAACCTTTTCTTTCAGATTCAGGATGAATACCGGAGGAAGCTGCGCGACGAAGTAGAATCGCGCTTCACCAATCAATCTAACCTCTAATACAATTTAACTACAATGGCCAGAACTTTAAAACCAGGCATTCCCTACTATTCTATGGATTCAGACCATACTGAGAACTCAAAGATCAAACTTTTGATCAATGAATTCGATAGTCATGGCTACTGGATCTATCAATGCATACTCGGCCGTATTTATAAGAACAAAGGTTATTTCATGGATTTGAACGACATGGATGAACTCACTTTGTTTGCCTCTGATGTCTGCAAAAAGCAGGTGGCTTTGGTGATTGAAGTGATAAAAGGGTGTATCAGGCGTGGACTTTTTGATAAGACCGTGTATGATATGTTCAACAAATTAACCAACGATCGCATCCAAAGTAACTACATTGACGCTACGCGAGATCGCAGAAAAAAGGGAACAGTCGTCAATTTGATCATAGATTTTCTTGTGATAGAAATCCCGCAAAATGAAAAGAATTTTCAGCTTTTTGAGATCAAAAAAGATAATTCACGGGAAAAACGGAATAACTCCCGGGAAGAATACGAATTATCCCGGGTAGAATCGCCGCAAAGTAAAGTAAAGAAAAGTAAAGTAAATGAAAGTAAAGAAATATACGCGCGAGACGCGCTTTTTGAGAGTAGTGTTTTGAATTTTTTTGGATTCAATGAAACAGATAATCCTGATAAGATGGAATTACTTTCCTGCTGCTGCTGCGCACTGCAGGAATCAGGTCACTACGAAACTTTCAAAACTCAGTTCCAGGGTTACTCTGAATTAAAAACTCAAAAAGGATATGTCCACTCTTTTTCAAAATTTTTGGGAACTGCCAAGGCAGATTTTATTGACGGCGCCTGGAATGCGGAGAACTGGAAGAAAAAATTAAGTGATGAAATAAATAAACCGAAAAACAATGCACCTCAAAAAACTATTCAGCCCAGTCAATCAGGGTTCGGGAAATTACAGGCCGGTCGATGAAACAAATGTGTCGCTAACCGATCAGGAAAAAGAAGATGTACTTCGAAAGGCATTAACTGAAAAGATCGGCAAGATCAATAGTGAGAACTATCTGAAAGCGTTAAGCTATGATCCCGTCTATCATATTCCGGCAAAAGAAGCTCTGGAAGAGTCGCTGATGAATGAGCTTGTCGAATTATATCAATGGAATATTGATGAATGGAATACCGATGCAATTAACAAGCTCATTCATTATTTCGCCTGCGATTCATCATTTGAAAATCTTGGCGAAGGCTATTCGCTAAAAAAGGGTCTTTTGCTTTTTGGACCGATCGGGTGCGGCAAGACGACGTTATTAAAAATTTTGATGCATAATCCTTTCAATCCATACAAAATAGTTAGCGCGAGAAAGATAGCTGACGAATTCGCGGAGCATGGACATGCAGTTATAAACCATTATTCAATGCTCCAGCCTGTGAATCATCGTGAATGGTTTAATCATTCACATATAGGGCTATGTATCGATGACCTTGGTACCGAAAACCGCAAAAAGAATTATGGAAATGAAGTCAATGTGCTTTCAGAAGTAATACTGAATCGGTATGATAACCGTGATGGAATTGGTAAGACCCATATCACCACCAATATCTCGGCAGAATCAATAAGTGAGGTTTATGGCGCAAGGGCAGCGTCGCGAATGACTGAAATGTTTAATATAATCGAATTTCCAGTTGACGCGCCCGACCGGAGAAAGTAAAATCAACAAGATGTTTAGCAAATCCTTTACGCGCGAGACGAAACATTACTTCAAATACTTCGGATTATTCACGCTGATCAGCCTGGTTAGCCGAGCTTTTTTCGAAACAATTATTCATAAATACATAAAATACATAAGAAAATGACAACTGAAAAAACAAACAACAGGCTGCTGATCGCGGTGATCATCCTGGCCTTTTTGCTGATCATTACGATCGGCTCAGCGGATATTGCGCTGAACAATCATGCGCAATCTGAAAAAATTAAGGATGCCCAGATTGATAGCCTGGAGTCGCAGCTTGCGTGGCACGAGCTGCAGTGGAGTAATTTAACGGATGAGGATCAACGCTAATGGAAACAGGAAAAATAGATGGAGCAGAATTTTTACAATGGCTTCATGAATTAACCGTTGCAGGGTATGAGCGCAATATCACGATTAGCGCTGATCACAAAGAGGCAATCATGTCTATCTATATCCATTCGAAAGATGACATTCAGAAAAGCCTGGACTCTTACGTTGCCTTTTGCCGCAGGTGGGAGGCATTACACGCGCCGGGCGGAGATTTTTATGGACTAAACAACACACAACAATGAAAGAAGACATTTTATCAAAGCTAAAAAAGGTTTACGATGAAGTCGGGCAGGATATGGAATACTTTCAAACAGGCCTCAATGTAGTGAAGATGCTAGTTGATCAAGGGCATAATGCCGAAAGCATTACTTGTTATCTGAAATTACATTGCGGAGTTTATGCGGATCAAAATGAAGTTAAGGCTTCGTTGATAAAGCATGGCATCGTTGATAATTAAACCAGGTGATGATTCCAGATGTACTGCATGATCAGTAAAAGGCTGATCAGCACAATCACCAAAATGAATCCAGCTTTAATATCCTTAGGCATATTTAAAATTAATCATTCACAATAACATTTTAAAACTTTAATTTTATGACAAAAGCAGAGTTAGTGGCTTTAGTAAGCCGTCAGACGGGCGTCGTACGAGACGATGTCGAAAAAGTAGTCAGCGAAACATTCGATCAGATCATTGAAAGTGTAAAACATGGCGATGGTTTCTATTGCCGCGGCTTCGGCTCATTCATCAGAAAGACCCGGGCCCAGAAAGTTGCCAGGAACATCACCAAGGGAACATCTATTGTTGTTCCAGCGCACAGCGTACCTGTATTCAAAGCGGCTCCGAAGTTTAAGAAGCTTGCTTAATAACCGATCCATGTGATGTAACAGTCACATGGATTATAAAAACTAAATATTATCAGTTATGAAAGAGCAGCAATGCCTGAATGGATATTGTGCACAATGGTTTGACAGCTCGCTTAGTATGTGCCCATATTGTGGATTAAAGCTAATTACCACCGAGGGAGCAAAATCGAACTGGTGTAAAGCTTACAAATTACTATTGCCATTATGAAACCATCTGAAGGCAAAGCACTGATTAATAACTGCATCAAACGGGGATGGGTGCCTGATGGCAATCGTATTTACACGCCGGCGCAAGCAGCTGAGCTAAACATTAAACCAGGTAAAAAGAAACGCCTGCCCAAAACAAAGCGCACCGGTTGGATTGATGATGAGCTGAACATCCGGAATAAAGCAAAGCACACGGATACATTCGATATGCTGGTCAGAATTGAACTAGGCCTTGACATCTGGCCGGA
>JACXTT010001777.1_pt1 | contig 35404 bp, 28 predicted proteins | sample 9270951 | NCBI WGS metagenome assembly JACXTT01 (sample SAMN15532306, study PRJNA645909) | rock metagenome | isolation source: weathered quartz diorite | place: Puerto Rico | collected 2017-06-21 | reverse complement strand
ACTTTAGTGATAGCTGCAGTAAGGGTTGTTTTGCCGTGGTCAACGTGACCGATTGTACCGATGTTTAAGTGCGGTTTACTGCGGTCAAACTTTTCTTTTGCCATGATTTATAATTATTTTGTAGGTTAATTTATACTTAAAAATATATTCTGTTTTACTCTTTGTTTTATTGAGCCAACAATGGGATTTGAACCCATGACCTCTTCCTTACCAAGGAAGTGCTCTACCCCTGAGCTACGTCGGCTTATTTTAATTATCGAATTAATGGTTTAGTGAACTATTGAATTTTAAAACCTCTACTCAATCACTAACTCAGCAATTCAATAACTCATTAATTAATTCCCGAGCGGAAGACGAGGTTCGAACTCGCGACCTATAGCTTGGAAGGCTATCGCTCTACCAACTGAGCTACTTCCGCAATTAAATGAGTGAATTATCGAGTTAGTGATTGGATGATTTAAAAATCATTCTATAATTCACTAATTCAACAATCCACTCATTAAGGTGTGGGGGGAGAAGGATTCGAACCTTCGTAGCCGAAGCAACGGATTTACAGTCCGTCCCATTTGACCGCTCTGGTATCCCCCCATTAGTTAATTCCGGATTTAAAATGTCCAAAGTTGAAGCTAAACACTTCAATCCGAAAAAAACTGAGCCTCCTATCGGGATCGAACCAATGACCTACTGATTACAAGTCAGTCGCTCTACCAGCTGAGCTAAGGAGGCTTATATTTATTTACCTTTTCCTATTTTATAACCCTTAAGAGGTTTCAAAATTGAGAGCGGCAAAACTAATAAGCTTTTTTATATTTTAAAGAACAATCCCAACTTTTTTTTCAGTGCTTAGCACCTCTCTGAAAGGGATTGCAAATCTACAAAAAATTAAACCCCTGCAAAATTTTTTATCAAAAAAAATCGACGAGTGGAAAACTCGTCGATTTTTGCCTAAAAAAGGGCTTTTTTATACTATAAATCGTCTTCAGCCGTCATCAACATAGCCTTTTTGGCGGCGGCGTCGGCAATAGTTTTCTTCTGTTTATGCTTTTCTATCTGCTTACGAAGGCTTTCAATGGCCAAGTCTGTAGCCTCTTCAAAACTTTTGCACTTCTCTTTTGCAAAAATCTGGTTACCCGGGAGCAACAATTTTATCTCCGTTATTTTATTTGCCTCATCTTCTACATTTTCCAGTTTTAAATAAACTTCCCCGCTAATTATTTGATCATAAAACGTATCCAGCTTATCTGCCTTTTTCTGAATAAAATCTAATAATTTTTTGTCTGCGGTAAAATGAATTGATTGCACTGTAATTTTCATGTTTCCTCCTTGAATTACGCCTTTGGATGGGCTTGTTTGTAAATAGACTTTAATCTTTCAACTGAATTGTGTGTATAAATTTGAGTCGCGCTTAAATTGGCATGACCCAAAAGTTCTTTTATTGAATTTAAATCGGCTCCGTTATTGAGCAAGCTTGTTGCAAACGTATGCCTGAGTACGTGAGGGCTCTTTTTATCCTGGGTTGATATGTTGGATAGGTATTTATGCACTATTAAATATATTAGTTTCGGATAAGCATCAGCTCCTTTATTTGTAACGATTAATGTTACCGAATTGTTATCAAAATTTTGATTTTTCTTTAACTCCAGGTATTTACCCAGCAGGGTGCGCAGTTCCGTGTTCACCGGTATAATGCGTTCTTTGTTTCGTTTACCTAAAACCTTTAACGTACCCTCATATTCATTAATATCCTGATCCTTAAGCCCCAGCAACTCGGCAAGGCGCATACCGGTGCCAAACAACATTTCAACAACCAGCTTATCCCGCTGGCCTATAAAATCGTTTGTAAATATTTCGTTATCATCCAGCATTTGGGTCAAACGGGCATCCTCAACAACCGTTGGAAGGTTCTTGGGCGTTTTTTGCGACCTTATTTTGGATGTGGGATTATCATTAATGATGCCCTCCTGCAATAAAAATTTAAAGTACTTACGCAGCGTGGCCATTTTGCGGTTTACGGAACGGGCAATGATTTTTTGCCCCATGAGTTCAACCATCCAGTTACGGATGTCCTGATAGCTTATCTGATTAGGATGGGTAATAATAGGCTCCGGAATATGACCAGTCTCATCCGCGTCGTTTAAAAAGCGCATAAACTGATCCAGGTCCGATTTATAAGCAGATACCGTGTGGGGAGAGTATCGCTTTTCGAACTGAATATATCGGATAAAACGCTCTAAAAACATAAAAACTATTTGAACATCCAGAGATTGAATGTACAAATAGTTTTAATATAGTGTTAAGAAATTTGAAAAATTCTTTTACAAGAATTAAACAGTTTCTTGATTCATACCTTGCTTGTAGATAGCATGTTTAACAACATGACGACGAGTTACAGATTTTTTCTCGAATGCCTGACGGCTGCGAAGTTCTCTCAACACACCTGTTTTCTCAAATTTTTTCTTGAAGCGTTTCAATGCTTTATCTAATGATTCGCCTTCTTTTACGTTGATAATGATCATAATTCCTAAAATACCTCCTTTCAAGGAGGGTCAAAGGTAAGCACAATTATTTGAAAATCAAATAAGATATATATTTTTTATCGTAAATTTCCCAATCTGCATACAAAGCATTATAACTAATAAAGGCCGCTATTAGCGGCCTTTATTAGTTATAATGCTTTATTATTGTTTATCCCAGTATATCCTGGTATTCATCACATCGGGGCCCTGACGCGCTATTACAGCGTTGTAGTTAGCCTGATTCTGATTAACCTCGGTTTGTGGATATTGTTGCCTGCGCGGAATATTCTGTCCTGGGCTTAATGATCCGGGTACCGGATCAAGCAGTTTAGGTAAACCAGTTCTGCGGTACTCTGCCCATGATTCCCAGCCATCTCCTAAAAATCCAGCTATCCATTTTTGTAAATGAATTTGCTCCAGGGCGGTGTTTGCAGAGAATTGCACAGCAGCTTGTGCCGCATAAGTGCTGGCATCAGCTGCCGCTACCCCGTTTTGATTTAAGGAGGCTAGCACACCCTGATTGTAAAAATCAGCTGCTGCACCATCACCACCTGATATCCAACCTAAATGAGCCGCCTCTGCCTGCGTAAATAATATTTGAGCATATGACGTCCACACAGTTGGCGAACTTTGATTTGAAACAGCCAGTCCGATCAATGATATATTCCCAGGTTTGGTACGGGTACCTTTATTATAGGCACCCAGTGCATCACCATAGGTACCATAAGGCAACCCTACATACGTATTTGCTGATGTTGGAGCCGCGTAAACCGGTAATCTTGGGTCATTAAGGCCGCTAAGTGTATTTACCAGTAAACTGCTCACAGCATAATCATAACGGCCGTTGCGGTAGTTAGTATAATATGGGTTTTCATTTGTTGAAGCTCCCAGATAAGCATAAGACGCGTTATCATCATTAGATGTCATTAAGCCGCCTGCTACAGCTTTAGCATATTCTGTTTTGCCAGTGTTTGGATCAACTTTTGAAAGCCTCAAAGCCATAACGGCATGTAAAGAATTGGCCCAATGTTTCCATTTTGTATTATCGCCACCAAATAAAATATCACCAGTTAATGCTGCCCCACCGTCAAATTGCGCCTGGGCTTCATCCAGCTCTTTCATCAAAGCAGTGTATATATCTTTTTGAGCATCAAACGCCGGGGAGAAATTGGCTGAACCATTTAAAGCCTGCGAATATGGTATGTCTCCCCATCTGTCAGTGATGGTCAGGTAGATAAAAGCGGTAAGAATACGCGCAGATGCTATCTGGTTAGCATTCGAACCAAATTTAGTAGTTGATGTCAAAGCCTTCTTTGCCGGATCGTTGTTAGTAGCAATAATAGTTTTCAGATCCTGCAACGGCCCGGTATAATACGTTCCATAATCATATTGTTTTAATGAAAACAATGATTCATTAGTGTAAAACGTTTCTGACATATACTGCGAATACAACTCACCGCAAAAAGAGTTGATGTTGGTTGTTGCACCTGCACCATTGATACCACCTAAAAACTGTATGGCACTGGTTAACATATAGCCCGTTTGAACATTAGGCGATTGATTGGGGCTAACGTTCACATCACCTCCCACCTTGCATGAAGCCAGGATAACTACACAGGCTCCAATAATATATTTACTAAAAAAAGAGATTTTTTTCATGATTTCTGACTTATTAGAACGTTAGCTTAATGTTGAACCCTAAGTTTCTTGTGTTTGGTAACTGTCCGCCTTCATAAAAGGACGTTTGCAGTTGAGACGGATCAACACCTTTAACTTTGGAATAGATCATCCATGGATTTTGAGAGGTTATACCAAAATACGCGGATTGGAATGGAGTTTTAGCTAACATTTTTTTAGGGAATGTATAACCAATACTTACTTCCCTTAATTTAACATATGAAGCGTCATAAGTCCATTTTTCCCATATCTGGCTATATACCTGCTCATATAACTGACGCGTTTCTACATAAGTGGTGTTTGGCGTTCCATCTGCATGAACACCTGCTACCAGGGTACCACCACCGTCTGCTACAGCATTACGTACCGGGTTACCTTTGGCGTTATTACCAACGGTTTCAGCTCCAAGACCTGAACCATTTAAATTCTGCTGGGTAACTGATACAAATTTGCCACCTTTTTGAAAGTCAAGAGAGAAGGCCAGTGTAAATCCTTTATAATTAAAGGAGTTGGTAAAACCACCAGTATAACTTGGCAACATGCTACCCAGATTAACATTGTTATTTACAATTGGCATGCCTGTATCATCAACTACTATATTACCACTCTTATCACGGGTAAAGCCTGAGCCAATGAGTTGACCGTATGAACCGCCAACTACACCATTAACACCAAAGCTTGGAGAACCAACAAAGCCGAAACCCGTTGCGCCAGCTGCATTGTTACCTCCTGATAAGTTATAAGCGGCTTGGTTATCAGGAGCAACCGGTAAGGTGTTTGTACCTGGATATAGTGATAAAATTTTGTTACGGTTAAACGCGATGTTGAAATCAGCATTCCAGATAAAATCCTTTGATTTAACAGGTGTACCGCCAAGAGAAATTTCTATACCATTGTTTCTGATCGAACCTGCATTTACTGTTGCGGTTGAATAACCAGAAGTTCCGTTAACCGGTAATGCTAATATCTGGTCTTTTTGAGTACGGGTATAGTAGTTAAAGTCAAACTTAACCCTGTCATTTATGAAATGTAGTTCTGTACCCACTTCATAAGAGGTAGAAAGGGATGGTTTTAAATTTGCATTTGGCAAGGCATTTGGCACTGTTTGTACAGGCGACAAGCCATAAGGAGTTGAGCTTAGCGTATATGTTTGGTAAATTTGATATAACCCTGCATCTGAACCTAACTTAGCTGCTGATAATCTTAATTTACCAAAAGTAAATATATCATTCTTAGGCATTAACTCCGAAAATACAAATGAACCCGAAAGGCCACCATACCAGTATGAATTATTATTTACAGGTAATGTTGACGAGTTGTCATTACGTACGTTAAAATCAAGATATAAGAAATCCTTATATCCAAATGAAGTATATCCATAATAACTATTTACCCGGCTCAATCCATTATAACTTATTGATGTTGGAGCATTTGAAGAATTACCTAATGTATAAAGGTCGGGTATGGCCAAACCACCGTTTGTATTTCCGCCGGTATATAAATAACGGTCCTGACGAGATTCTGCATATACTCCCGCTTTTACGGATAGATCACCAAAAAGATGATTGTAAGTAACATTAGCCACATAGTTATTCTCTTTATAGGTATACTGACTTTGAGAATAGCTATCCAGGTTAAGTGTTCCTGAACCTACACGTGCATTATCATCGCGATTCAGCAAATCTTCTCTTGCAATTATCGATGCAGTCAAATCATTGGTAATCTGATAAGATAATGTCAAATTGCCGTATATACGATTGCTGTTTGATTTAGAAGTATTTTCATAAACTTCTGTATAAGGGTTATCCCAATAGTGAGGTGTTAAATCATCAGGGCCGGTAATATTCCATGAAGTAAAAGTACCATCAGCTCTCTGGTAATTTTTAAGTTTACTCATGTCAATATCCCGGTGAAACCACTGGTTAAATGAACCAGCAGTTTGAGTTCCGTAACCTTCCGCTGGTATATTGTTTGAGTTAATTTGTGAGAAGTTGACGTTTGCACTTACCGTTAATTTCTTAGTAAGCTTTAACTCACCATTCAAACCTACATTATTACGCTTTTGATCAGTGTTTGGTGTAATACCCGTACGATCAATATTGGTGTACGATACGCGGAAATTATAATTGTCGGCCGCTTTTGAAAACGCAGCATTAGTATTATAAGTAACACCGGTTCTGTAAAAATCACGAACGTTGTTTGGCTGAGGTACAAATGGCACCAATTTACCATACCCAGGGTTTGTTGGATCCCAGAAATACCATGGAGCATATAAAGTGCCGTCCATTTTAGGGCCCCAACTTTCATCAACTCCATAATCATAATACTTAACCCCATTAAAGTTAGCATTAGATGCCGGAGATGAATTTGGATCATAAGTATAAGTATTCCACTTAATACTGGTACCACCACCGTATTCATTTTGATAGTTTGGTAGTTGATAAACTTTTTCAAACGTAGTTGATTGATTAAGAGATACACCGATCCCTTTATCAACACCTTTTTTAAGTTGAATAACAACTGCGCCTTCAGACGCCCGTTGGCCATATAAAGCCGTTGCCGCTGGACCCTTCAATACTGTAAGTGACTCAATGTCATCATTATTAACCGCATTCGGATCGGTAATAACGCCATTAACCACATAAATCGGGTTACCACCTGATAAAGAGTTGATACCACGGATACGAATAGTTGAAGTACCGAATTTAGCGCCAGATCCACCCAATACTTGTACACCGGCAATTTTACCCGCCAATGCAGTATTTAAATCGGATTGCTTGGTTACGGTTAAGTCATCACCTTTAACCGCCTGGGCAGCATAACCCAATGATTTTTGCTGACGCGAAATACCAAGCGCCGTTACAATTACTTCATTTAAGCCCTTGCTTGATGATACCAAAACAACATTTAGTTGACTGTTACTACCCACAGGAACATCCTGGGTGGCATAACCAATAAAACTAAATGATAAAATTGCATTAGGAGGAGCATTTAAGGAAAACTTACCGTTGACACCGGTTTGGGTACCGGCACTTGTTCCTTTTACTTTTACGGTTACGCCAGGCAAGGGTAACCCATCTTCTTTAGCCGTTACTGTACCAGTAATGGTTCGGCTTTGCGCAAAAAGCTGTGTAACAGCCAATAACATACAGCACAAAACGAGGAGTATTCTTTTTTCCATAGAAAAGAAATTAGTTAATAGTTAAGCAGGTAAAACTACTTACACTGGCCAAAAAAACAAACCAAATTATGTAACATTTCTTTTACAAACATTTTTTTAACTATAACCACCTATTATTTTCAATAATTGGAAAACAAATTATTTTTTTGTTCGTTATATCCATATTACTGATTCATTCAGTTAATAATAAGACAGTTAATTTAGTTAATTAAAAAGGGAGAAAATACGCGAGGTATTTTCTCCCTTTATTTTTATAACTACCAGTTATACAGAGATTAATTCGTAGAAATATAAAACAAGAAAAGGATGGGTTTTCCCATCCTTTTCTTGTTTTATTAAAATATACTTTTACTTATTTTGCAACTTTTTTTGCCGGGATCAACGGTAATATAATAACAGCTAAAAAGGCAACAACTTCTAATACAACTAACATAACTTTAATTTTTTTGATTAATATTTAATTCTTTTCCGCATCGGTTGCGGCTAAAAATATGCCATAGCCAAAAAGTTGTTTTGGCCAAAAAATGAAGTAATTTTTGATTTCGCTGAAATTTAAAAATCAATCAGAAAAAAGAGGAATTGTTTAATAGTGAGGCTAATTTTCAATAAAAAGTGATAAAAAATGGCTTTTTAAAAGTTATAAATCCCGGGTCTATTAAAAAACACGCGTATTTACATAAATAAAACCTGACAGAACTCTTAAAGGTGCTTAAAATCAAAAAGCTAAAAAAATGATTTTATGATTAAGCGGAGTCAGTAACCAGGTAGCTCTTAATTTTTCATTTTTTTGTCAAAAAAAGACCCTAAAGCTGAGGAAACTCTTTTACTTGGTCATTGAATGGTAAAAATTGCCAGTTTGTCAGCAAGCATGACAAATCACAACTTACTGACAAACAGACGCTTAAAATATCTAACAAATAGAACAGATCTTGCCGTTATGCCCTCAACACTTCCCGGCTGATTACAATCTTTTGTATCTCAGATGTGCCCTCACCTATGGTACACAACTTGGCATCGCGATAGTATTTTTCTACCGGAAAGTCTTTGGTATAACCATACCCGCCAAATATTTGCACAGCTTCATTGGCCGTACGCACCGCAACTTCTGATGCGTAGTATTTAGCCATGGCCGATTGTTTGGTTACCGGCAGATGCCTGGTTTTCAGATCAGCAGCTTGCATTACCAAAAGCTCCGCAGCTTCTATCTCGGTAGCCATATCTGCCAATTTAAAAGATATACCTTGAAAATTACTGATTGATTGTCCAAATTGCTTACGTTCTTTGGAATAAGCCACTGCAGCATCAAATGCACCTTTGGCAATACCCAGTGACAAAGCGGCTATAGAAATACGGCCTCCATCCAGTATAGTCATGGCTTGTTTAAAGCCTTCGCCCTGCTTACCCAGTAGATTTTCTTTCGGCACACGACAGTTATCAAATATAAGTTCAGTAGTTTCTGAGGCACGCATACCCATCTTGTTTTCTTTTTTTCCATGGGTAAATCCAGGCGTACCTTTTTCAATAACTAAGGCTGATATACCCTTTGAGTCGCCCTTTTCCCCTGTCCTCACCATCACCACGGCTACGTTACCCGATTTGCCATGGGTAATAAAGTTTTTTGAACCATTCACTATATAATGATCACCATCCAATACAGCTGTAGTAGCCATACCCATAGCATCAGATCCGGTGTTCGATTCGGTAAGCCCCCAGGCTCCCAGCCATTCGGCAGTAGCCAGCTTGGGCAGCCATTTATGTTTTTGTTCTTCGTTACCAAAAGCCAGTATATGGCCGGTACATAAAGAGTTATGTGCAGCCAGCGACAAACCTATCGAGCCGCATACCCTGGCAATCTCTGATATTACGGTTACATACTCGGCATATCCAAAGCCCGAACCGCCGTATTGTTCAGGCACAACAACGCCCATCATACCTAGTTCGCCCATTTGTTTAAATAATTCAAGCGGAAAATGCTGTGCCTCATCCCATTCCATCACATACGGTCTGATATTTTTTTCGGCAAAATCCCTGGCCATCTGGCCCACCATTCGTTGGTTATCGTTAATAGAAAAATCAAACCCTACCGGGCTGTCTGTTAATAAAGAATCCATGTTTTTTAATTGGTTATTAGCAAAGTAACGGATTAATTATCAAGTTAGTTTGCACCCGACAGGGAGCAAAAAGAAGTACAATTTGGTATCTGGTATAAATTATAGGTTTAGTTCAAACAGGGTTATTTTTGAGACGAAAAGAAAGCCGGAAATTATTTTTCATATTTTAACAAATTATTGCATTTACTGATATAGCCCGAGGGAATTAATATCGAATAATGAATTCTGAATTTCCAATATTGAAATCAAAAAGCATCCTTGAAGTTTCTCGCAGGAGTCCCTTGGGGGGGATAAAATAGGACAAATCATGGTTTACACTTTTTCACTACAAACTTCACTTAAATAATTGTTTATCAATTATTTAAGTGAATGTAAACCTTAAAAAGTGTAAACCATGTAAACCCACTTTTGTAACAAAATGGGTTATGTTTATGAATGCGTATAAAATCATGTAGTGGCGTTGCCTGCGGCCAGGCTTTACCCTCATACTACGCAGGCCTTAACCACTGGCCGGTATCCGTTTCAATCCTTAACGCAAAAAAGTGGCGGCATTATTTAGTAGTTAGTAACGCTGTCTATGCACTCAATACTCTGCCAATACCACCAGCGTATCACTGATGGGTGCTATCCGTTTGCGGCCCTCTAAAAAGCCCAGCTCAACCACAAACGAGAAACCTGCTATTTCGCAGCCCATTTCTTTGATCAGTTCACTCGCGGCGGTTACTGTACCACCGGTTGCCAGCAAATCGTCATGGATCAATACATGCTGCCCAGGTTCAAAAGCATCGGTATGACATTCGATAATAGCCGTACCATACTCCAGCTTATAGGCCTTCTGTTTAATGGTGAAAGGTAATTTACCAGCCTTCCGTATCGGTACGAATGGTACACCCAATTTGGTAGCGAGTGTAAGTCCGAACAAGAACCCCCGGCTTTCAATTCCGGCTATCACATCTATCCGTTTACCTTTTAATTGCTCAACAAAAGCATTAACAATGCTATCGCACAAAACAGGGTCTTTCAGTATGGGGGTTATATCTTTAAAAACAATTCCGGGTTTCGGAAAATCGGGAATATCACGAATGGCAGACTTTATTTGCTGGGTTATCATTTAAAAATTAAATATGGTTCAATTTTACGCAAAATTCCGTCATCAAGTATGGCAATATTTTTCATATCGTCAATTGATGCATAATCACCATGCTGATTGTGGTATTCTAATATGGCATTGGCCTGTTTAAAACTTAAATACGGAAAACGCCTGAGTTCATTCAAAGAAGCTGCGTTCACATTCATTCTGGTAATATGTTTGTTATCTACAGTGATACCACCTTTTATCTCGGTATATTTAGCTTCATCAATACCAAACACCTCCTTCAATTGCTCTTTATTATAAAAACCACCAACGCGTTCCCGGTATCTGATAATACGCATAGCAAACGCAGGTCCTATCCCTCTGATGCGGGTTAATTTGGCAGAGTCGGCACTATTCACCTCAATTACTTCACCAAGTGCAGCTTTTTCTATTCGATGATAAGTATCCGGTATATTAATATACGGTTCTAATCGCTGATAGTCGGCATCGGTAATGGAGTATATTTTTTTCACATCGGCCTTGGTATAAAACCGCCCTCCTTTTTCCTCATAATTTTTGATCACCTTGATCTGACGTTCACTCAAACCTAATTTTTGCCACCCTGCATCAGATAATTCATTGGGATTAAACGTAAAAAGTACTGCATTAGCTATTTTCGATTCATTAGCCCAGGAGCCACTTGTTGAACTTGCTTTTTTACCCTTACTTAGCAGGGCAACGGCTTTGTCAAACTCATTAAAATTTATTATATTATCTTTGCGGATTGTTTGATAAACATAAGGCGCTGCTAAAATCAAGGCTATTAAAATAATAAACACCACCATACCGTTCCACTCTTTTTTGGTTACAGACAGGTAGTTTTTAAAATATGGCTTCATTTATAGCGTTTATCGATTGTTAAAATAAATAAATTTTCAGGATATTTATAAGTTAATTAAAACACCCTTTTTATAAAAAATGAAAGTAATAACCACCGAAGAGTTTGCCAAAGCCACCAAACTGGATAAGTTGAAAATGCCGGGCCTGGCCGCTTTATTGATGGAACTCATGAAAATTAACCAGGTCAATGAACTGTTTGCGCAGGCCCAACCCAAAGAAGGCCCCGATTTTGTTGACGCCATTTTAGAGGGTTGCGGTATTGATATTGAATTTGACGAACGCGAGTTACGAAACATACCCAAAACTGGTGCTTTTGTTGCCATAGCCAATCACCCTTATGGTGGTATTGAGGGCATGGTACTTTTAAAAATATTATGCATGGTAAGGCCCGATGCTAAATTGATGGCCAATTTCCTGCTTAAAAAGATACCTAATCTGAGCGATTATTTTATAGCTGTTAACCCTTTTGAAAATGTAGAGCATTCGTCCAGTATCAGCGGCTTAAAAAACACCTTGGAGCTTTTGAACAACGGTACTCCTATCGGTATTTTTCCGGCAGGCGAAGTATCCACCTTTAAAGTTGAGCAAAAGCAGGTAACTGATCGCCTCTGGCATCCGGTTGTGGGTAAGATAATAGCTAAAGCTAAAGTGCCTGTTGTGCCTATATATTTTCATGGCAATAATGGCTTGCTGTTTAATTTGCTTAGCCTGATACATCCTGCACTTCGTACGGCCAAATTACCATCGGAGTTGTTTAATAAACACGGCCACACTATTAAATTACGCATTGGCAAGCCTATTAATGTAGAGGACATTCCCGATCATAATAATAGCGCCAAGCTCCTGAATTTTTTACGCGCCCGTACTTACGCTCTCGGTACCGGACTGGAAGAGGAAAAAAAGCTATTCAGCCCGCGTAACTTGTTTAAAATAAAACGCCTGCCCGAAGCTGTGGCTCCTGAAATCGATTCGGCTATATTAGAGAACGAAATAGCTCCTCTACGCGAAAATTATAGAATATGGACCGAAAAGAACTATGAGGTATTTATTGTACCCACTTCATCCATCCCGAATGTTATACGGGAGATAGGTCGCCTGCGCGAAATTACCTTCAGGGAGGTTGGCGAAGGTACCAACAAGGCTATTGACCTTGATGAATATGATATCTACTACAATCACTTGTTTATCTGGGATGTTGAAGCTAAAATGATCGTGGGCGCTTACCGTATAGGTTTGGGCGACGAGATATTTTACAGCGTAGGTAAAAACGGCTTTTATATTACTGAGCTGTTCAAACTTAAAACCCAGTTTACACCAGTATTGCGTAAGAGCCTCGAATTAGGCCGCTCATGGATACGTAAGGAGTACCAGGCTAAGCCTCTCCCACTATTCCTATTGTGGAAAGGTATCCTAAAATTCCTGATCGATAACCCAAGGTACCGATACCTTATCGGACCGGTAAGTATCAGTAACTCGTTCTCCAAGTTTTCCAAATCGCTTATTGTTGATTACATTAACCGCAACCATTTTGACCATGAAATGGCGCAGTATGTAAAACCGCGCAAGAAATTCAAGGTTGATTTTGCCAAAATAGATACCGACCTGCTCATGGCCGGCGAAGATACTTTCAAAGGGCTCGATAACCTCATATCTGAGGTAGAAACCCGCAATATGAAAGTGCCGGTACTGCTCCGTCAATACATCGCGCTTAATGCTAAAATCATCAGTTTTAATATTGACCCTAAATTTGCCGATTGCCTGGATGGTTTCCTGGTACTCGACCTGGAAAAAGTCCCCCAGGATATTTTGGAAAAACTGGGCAAAAATTTATAGTTAATAATGGCTCAAAAAACTTTTTAAACCTTAAATTTTAACACTTTTCTGTTCAAAAACGGGGTAAAAACGTTTACTTTTGAGCCATTTTAACAAAGCTTTAACCCCGTTTTAACACTTTTTAACAAATTTTTAATGGGTTTTGAAAGGTTTAAAAAGTATTAAATATTTGGCTATCAAATAATCGCATACCAAACGGTCGGTTTTTGATCTCTTTTGCTCTTTAACCAAACAGCCCGGCTCTCCTTTTCAGGAGGCCGGGCTGTTTGCTGATATAAAGATACGAAATTTTTATCTGAATTTGAATTAGTATTGCCTCAGGGTACCTGTCCGGGAAATTGTTAAAAATTTACAACAGTAGGCGTAGGATTCCAAACCTGGTTTACGCTTGCTTGAAACCCGTTATTGTTGCTGTCCGTTCCCCCAAAAAAGTTACCTGTGTAAATTGTTTGCTGATTTTTCTGTATGCTTACGTTTGGGAAATATTGCTGTGCGAGTAAGCGCCCTCCAGCAAAACCTTGTAGCGTAAATGCAACTATCGTAGGTGTACCTAAAGCTATATAATCAAATTTAAAATCGCTTTTCCCAATAGCCGACGCCGGTATATTTATAGTGCGGTCCGGAAGCGCCCCTTGTGTAGCTGCCTTGGAATTGAATATGGAATAACTTCCCACTCCAATGGTTGAAAATGTCATAACAAAACTGGTAGCATTTGCTGGAATGGGATCCTTAATATCTAATTGAATATCTGCTACTATCCGTTCTAATGTAATTGTTTGATTGATATTGCTATCAGTTATGGCTACCGTCACTGTTTTCGCATAAGTATCCTTCCAAATATTTGACGGATAAGATATTACACCTGCAGAAGGACTGGCAACAAGACCTTTCTGACCTGCATAAAACGCTATTACATAAGTACCGGAAAGCAATGAATCCGTAATTGAATTTGTAAAGCTTTTTGTACTGAATGATCTAAAATTTATCAATTTACCACCGGTACCGGACGTATAAACTGCATAGCCAATACTATCAAACATAGCTTTTATAGAGCCCGTATCAGAAACAACACCGTTTGTATTTAACTTGCTGTTATTACTCGCTAAAATTTGTTGTTTAAATCCATCCAACTTAAAACTGACCAGGTATTTTTTATTATTGGCTATTCCGGAACCTTTATCCTTTTTGCAGGAAAACAGTACTATTAGTAAAAGTAATAATATATATGTATTTAAATTTTTCATGTCCTTAACGTTTCAAAAGTTTGAGATATGACTATTCCAGGTGGGATCAAATGAGATATTAAAACCAGTCGATACCACATCACTGGTAAACATTTTACCGGTAAGTAAAGTAATTTTGTTCGACTGGCAGGTAACGTTATTTATTACAATAGGAGAAACAAAAATCGATCTCGGAAAGCGATAGATAGCAACCGTAAATGGCTTTGTTAAATTAAAAAAACGCGTACTTATTTTATAGTTAGCGCTACCTCTTTCTGCCGGCTTAAACGTATGCGAAATTACCCGGGTGAATTCTGTATATCGTGAAAGGTTTGAAACGTAAAGACCCGCATAATCATAATTAAAGCTTACTTTGATGCTATCCACATAGGGGGATATCACATCAGTAGCCTGTATCTGAACCTGTGAGGTAACTCTGTCTAAACTAACCTGCTGGTTAATACCCGCATTGGTAACTGTTATATTAAGTTTTTGATAAAAAACATCTGGAAGGGAAGCTACATCAAAATAATCATTAGATAAACCCAGCCCTGTATTTACAACTGCATTTCCTACAAAAATCACGGTATAAGAACCCGGGCTAAAAAAATCTGAAATATTGCCCAGGTTTGTTGTGGTAGAATCCTGATTTATCCTGTGTATTAATCCGTCATTACTATATACCAGATAACTAAGTGTTTTTACATACTTTTTAAAAGTATCTGCAACACTGTTTGTTTGAAGCTTACTGCTGTTTGTTGCCACTTTTCCAAGATCACCTACGGTAAAGTTAACGGCGAATTTTTGCCCGGAGGAGTCGTTGGTTTTTGAATGGTCTTTTCTGCACGAAGAAAGAAAAAAAGCCCCAATCAGTATTAAAAATAGATAATTTTTCATGTATTAGGCTTGAGGTTAATAACAACTAATGGTATATGATGTAATAGTTTAGGCGATTTAAATCTAACTGTTTATTTATTAAAAAACAAACGATATACAGCCAGTAAAAGTAAAAAGCTGGATGCGTTTATTTGATATCCAAATGCGCTCTTTGTATTTGAAATTGAATATATTGCGATAAACAACCTTAACCACTCCACATGGATGATAACCAATCCGGCAATCACGCCGAAACCGCGCAACTGAAACAGGTGCTGAGCCTCCCCACCGGAATTTTATTGGTAGCTGGTATCATGATCGGCTCGGGTGTGTTCAAGAAGATTGTTCCCATGTCGGAGGCTTTGCATAGCGAAACGTATATCTTGCTGGCCTGGATCATTGGGGGTGTTATTACCATGTTTGGCGCTTTTACTTATGCTGGCCTGGCTACTATGACCACGCAAACCGGCGGCGTATATGAATATCTGCGATTGATTTACGGCGATTTCATCGCCTTCCTCTTCGGGTGGACGATCTTTACTATTGTTGGCAGTGGTGCAGTGGCGGCTCTCTCTTTCGTTTTCGCGCAATCCGTTAATACCCTTTTACCCCTACCAGAGTTTTTATCGTCCTTAAAAAATACAGGCATCGGCAATTCTATTTTCCCCTTTGCCGATTCGGGTATCAAAACGCTGGCGGTGTTTACTATTATAGCACTCACCTGGGTAAATTACAAGGGTGTAAATAAGGCCGGGGTTTTAAACAACATCGTCACCTCAGCAAAAATACTGGGTATACTGTTGCTCATCATCGCTGGATTCCTATATAGCGGCCATCCGGTAGTAGTAAAAAGTCCTGAAGCAGTTGAAGCACCTCATGGAGCAGCCTTATTCAGCGGCCTTTTTGGCGCTATGCTCAGCGCGCTGTGGGCTTATGACGGTTGGGCCAATATCACCTTTGTAACCGGCGAAATCAAAAACCCCAAACGGAACATCCCCCTGGCTATTGTTGGCGGTGTAGGCATCGCCATGACTTTATATGTATTACTCAATTACGCTTACATGAAAGTTTTACCGGTTTCGCAACTGGCCTTATTGGGCAGCAATAAAATAGCTGCTGCCGAAATAGCGGGTATCATCATGGGTAAACCTGGTGTTATTATTATCGCCGTGCTGATCATGACCTGTACCTTTGGGGCCTTAAACGGCTGTATCATTTCGTACCCGCGGGTTTATTTCCGGATGGCACAGGAAAAGGTTTTCTTTAAAAAAGCGGCGCTCATACATCCGGGTTACCGTACCCCGCACATCGCCTTACTTTATTCGGCCATCTGGAGTATTATACTCGTATGCAGCGGCACGTTCGATCAGATCACCAACATGGTTATTTTTGCCTCTTATGCTTTTTTCGCCCTGGCAACCTGGGGCTTGATCCGGATGAAAATCAAGGGCGTGATCAAATCAAAAGTTATAGGTTACCCCGTGATCCCTGTTATTATCATCTTATTTTGTATCGCACTTACCATCAATACCATCATCACCCAGCCGCTGGCATCGGTGTTGGGTTTGCTGCTTATTTTAAGCGGGGCGCCTTTTTATTGGTATTTTAAAAAGAGGGTATAACACTTAGTCTGAATCAGACAAAACCAAAACACCCTGCCATTTTACCGGCAGGGTGTTTATTTATTGTTTTAGTTGAGTTTTGTTCGGTGTTACCAGCTGTAACGGATACCAAACTGCATTTGCCAGCGTGATGCAAACAAATCAACAGAGTATGGTAAACCTGGATCCGCGAATGTATATTTAGGATAAGTCGTGGAAGCGTTCGCAAATGAAGGCGTTCCAGCTTTTACAGGAGTTAAACCAACACTCGCTGAAGAGTTGTAAGTGTTTGGAGAGAAATAATATTGACCCCATTTTTTATTCAGTAAGTTGGTTAGGTTGATGATATCATAAGTAAAGGTGATCATCTGTTTGTGTTTACCATTACCGAATTTAAAATCCTGTGTAAAACGGAAGTCTAACTGATTATTCCATGGTGTAAACGCAGCATTACGCTCTGTAAAGTTACCACGACGAGATGATAGATATGAGTTCTTATCAATAAAGGCATCAAATGCAGCTGCTTGTTGAGCAGCAGTTTGTCCACCTACGATGTCAGAGAAGAAGTTTACAGTTTCACCACGTTTTGGGATATAAGCTAAGCTCAATTGCTGACCTGTTCCGTCAATAGCATTAGGATAAGTATCAAAAGTATACGGATTACCACTTTGCGAGCTAAAGAAGAATGTAAAGTTAGCTATATAGTTGTGCCCTGCATCCCAATCGTGTTTGAAATTTAAGTTTGAAACGATACGGTGACGGATATCAAAATTTGAATTTGCTAAACCTGGGTTGTTAGGATTTAAAGCCTCATTTAATTGCCAGTTTGATTCCATTGAGTTACGGATACCGTTGGTAACATCTTTTGAATGACCATAAGTATAAGCAACTGAAACATTTAAAGCATTTTTAGGATCAAATTGAGTAAACTTAGCTACCTGACCAGTTGCGCTATAACGATAACCCTGACTGGTGTTTGATAACAGATATGCGTTGGTATATGATGTGTTAATCGGCTGGTTAACAAATATTGGCTGCTGATGTTGGGTATCATATGGATAATAGGTAACCTTATCAGTAGTGTTTACTTGTTGAAACTTCAAATCGTGAATAACTTTAGTATAGATACCTTCGGCAGTAAATTTCCACTGATCATCAGTAGTATAATCAACAGCTAAGCTACTTCTCCAAACCTGTGGCATTTTAAAGTTATTATCAATCATATCCACTTGTGTTGAGCCATTAGGTGTAGTGTTAAAGCCTTGTTGATTAACAAAGTTTAATCCACCATTTGGAGCAACTTGTACAGGATTAGTACCTGGTGCAATTGGTGATGTAGCTGATGGTTTTTTATCATACGCTCCATAAGTTACACCATTGTTGTAAAACGCGTAACCGAACCATGCAAACGGAACACGACCGGTAAAGAAACCACTACCACCGCGCAAAATAACGCTTTGATCACCTAGTACGTCATAGTTAAATGCTACACGGGGGTTCCATTCAATATTACCCAGGTAATTTTGTTTGATGTCTTTTGGTTTGGTATAGTTAAAAGTAGTACCGTAGTTAGGATCAACCGGAGCATTTGTTGTTTTGCTGCTCAATGGTTGTTTATTCGGTACATCTGCATAATCGGCACGTATAGCTACAGTTAATTTGAAATTATCGGTTAACTGAATTTCGTCCTGACCATAAAAACTTAACAAGTTAACTTTAAACTTAGCTGATGGATTAGCTAAGATATAGTCACGTGTATTATTGGTATAGTTAAAGTTAGCACGTATACGAGCCGGATTATTGTTCAGGAAGTCTTCAATGCTGTTATAAGCCACACGGCCATTCCATGCATTTACGAAGTTATAAGTGATATTGTAGAACTCGTTGTGCGTACCAAAAGTAAAGGTATGTCTACCTTTTGTCCAGGTTAAGTTATCGGTAAACTCAGCAGTTTTCTGGTGCATATCAAAAATAGCGGCTTCACGATCGGTCCCCATAAATATGGTGGTACCCGGAGTACGGCCAACGATTTCAATTTGCGGTAATGATGGGTTTGAGTTAGGATCACGATAATCATGTACGTTTGAATAACCTAATACTAAGCTATTACTTACACTGTTTGAAAATCTTGATTTTAACTCGGCTACAGTTGAAGTAGAGTTATTGTGCGAAGTATAGTCGATACCGCTAAAACGGAAATTTTGCTGATCGCGCTCTAAGTTGGTAGCTTTTGAAATAATGGTATTGTTACGGATGGTTAACTGGTTGTTATCATCGATGTTCCAATCCAAACGGTTAAAGAATTTATTTGAATTAGAGAATATAGTTGTATTACCATAAGTACCAGGATCCTGACCTGAGTATTTAGTAAATGCAGCTGCTAAATTCTGTGCATCCTGTAAGCTCAGAATGTTTTTTGAACCAGCGGTACCGGCTGCAGCGATAACAGGATCTTGTCTGCGGGCAATTTCTTCGTTGGTAAAGAAAAATAATTTGTTTTTAATGATCGGAAAACCTAAACGGATACCTGTTTGATAATCATGGAAATCAGAAAGTTTTGAACCATCACCGCCAGAAGCAGCTTTAGCATTGTTCGGACCTACCATGAACGAACCACGGCCAAAACCGTAAACCGAACCGGTAAAGTCATTGGTACCGCTACGAGTTACGGCGTTGATACTACCACCCAATACGTTACCAATTTTAATATCATAAGGGGCAACCAATACCTGGATATCCTGTATCGCATCTAATGATACCGGGCTGGTACGGGTACTGCTACCTACTTGTCCTGAAGCATTGTTCTGACCACCTAATGATGGACTAAAACCAATCGCGTCGTTATTGATGGCGCCATCCAGCGTTACGTTATTGTAACGGTAGTTGGTACCCTGAAATGAGTTATTATTACTTTGAGGTGTGTTCCTGGTCAAATCCTGTAAGCTGCGGTTAATAGAAGGTTGCGTACGGATCTGGTTTTGGTTAATGCGTGTGCTTGCACCTGTTCTGGTGCCACCTGCCGTACCTCTAACCTTTACTTCCTTTAAGGTAGTTGTTTCGTCGGCCAGCGCAAAGTTAAATGTAGTAGTTCCCAGACTTAAAGTAATGTTTGTCCTTTCGTCTTTTTTAAACCCTACAAAAGAGGCCGAAATAGTATAAGGGCCACCTGGGTTTACGTTAGCGATAGTGAAACGACCATCAGAGTTAGTTTGCGCGCCGTAACGTGTTCCTGTACTGGTGTTCAGCGCAGTTACAGTTACGCCAGGCAGGGTAATCCCCTTTTGGTCAGTAACTTTTCCGCTTATTAATGAGGTTGTAATTTGCGCTTTGGCAACGTTAGCAATTCCAATAATAAGCACTGATAAAAAGATAAAGTAAAGCTTTTTCATGTGTGTTTATTTAAAACACAAAGGTTCGGCTACAATATTAACAGCATGTTAACAAGAGATTATTTTTAACCCCAATTGTTAACATTAAGTGAAAATGGATAATTAATACTTAAGCGATAATCTTTTAAGTATAAGGTGCAGTAAATAAATAGGGCCAATGAGCAGAAACTTAACATCATCTAAAAATGATGGCTTTTTACCCTCAATTTTATGCCCTATAAATTGTCCTATCCAGGATATGAAGAATATGATTAATGAAACCAGCCATAGCGCCGGGCCACCTGCCTGGTGCCAGTGTTCTATCTGAATGATACCATAACTAAAGCCAAATAATATCAGCAACATAATGTACGATAGCACCGGCGAAAGTTTCAGATAGTAATAAATGCTGAAGGCAATTAAAAAGGAGGCCCAGTTAAACACACCATTATAACTACCCAGAAATTTTAAATATGGAAAGGGGATAGACCAAACCAAACCCAGCAAACTGAATACGATAAGCGGGATACAGATAAAATGTATGGCCTCGTTGGTTTTATTATGATGGCTTTCGGCGTACTTGGCAAAATAAACATCCACCAGCCGGATGTTGTCAGCACCGCCGGTACCATGTTGTGGTGTATTTGATATATTGGATGAGGCCATAATTTAATCTAATATATGGAGAAAAGAATCAAGAATCAAGCCCACAGCTAAGCAGGCACAACTCTCCTGAACACAAAAAATATAACAATGTATATAACGGAGCGGATCAAAAAGCCGAGGGGACTGATTCCATCTCTAAATAAAATTTTAAATCTAAGATTATTGTTTTTAGATAGATGATTTGAAAGCTTTGAGGCTTTTCTATTGCATTTCCAATAAAATTAAAGCATCTTGTCGGTTCAATTAACGTTTGCCATTGCAAGCCAATAAACCATTACCCTATCCAATTATTTTTATTTTTTCAGTTTATGAGTAAAACGCCTGAGTATCTAGAATCTAAAAACCATTATGAAATCCTGGACGGGCTGCGCGGTGTAGCTTCTCTTATAGTAGTAGCCTTTCATATTTTAGAAACCTACTCCGGCGATCGTTTTCATCAGATCATTAATCATGGCTATTTAGCCGTTGACTTCTTTTTCCTGTTATCAGGTTTTGTGGTGGCTTATGCCTATGACGACCGTTGGGAAAAGATGACCCAATGGGATTTTTATAAACGCAGACTTATTCGTTTGCAGCCTATGGTTATTATAGGCACGCTTATCGGGGCTGCATTATTTTACTTTCAAGCCTCACCCGTGTTCCCACTAATCAGTACAACACCTGTTTGGCAAATGCTGTTGGTTATGCTGATTGGTTTTACAGTGCTTCCTATACCTGTATCCATGGATATTCGCGGCTGGCAGGAAATGCATCCGCTTGACGGCCCCGCCTGGTCATTATTCTTTGAATATGTTGCCAACATTCTTTATGCTCTATTTATTCGTAAGTTTTCTAAAAAATTGCTTACTGTGTTTGTAGTGCTATCTGCCCTGCTCCTTATCCATTTTTTAATAATGGGTTCGCAAGGTGATGTTATCGGGGGTTGGAGCCTGAATGCGCCCCAGCTTCATATAGGCTTTGCCCGTTTGTTATATCCGTTTTTTGCAGGCATATTACTTTGCCGCATGGGCAAACTAATCCATATTAAGAGCGCATTCGCGGTGAGTAGCTTGCTCATTATCATTGTTCTGTCTATTCCAAGAATAGGCGGCAGCGAGCATCTTTGGATGAATGGCTTGTATGAATCGTTCAGTATCATTATTCTTTTCCCGCTAATTGTTTCAATTGGTGCAGGCGGAAAAATAACTGGAAAATTTGCGATGAAAGCGTGTAAGTTTTTTGGGGATATTTCATACCCCCTTTATATTACCCATTATCCGTTGATTTATCTGTATACCGGTTGGGTAGTAAAAAATAAGGTACCGGCGAGTCAAGGTTTTGGGTATGGGTTGTTATTATTTGTTGGCAGTATAGCTATAGCTTACGCATCCCTTAAACTTTATGACGAACCAGTTCGCGAGTGGCTCAAAAAACGCTTCCTGTCGAAACGGGCTTAATCCTGGTTAAAGAAATTAATACCACCTGTTCAAGTGTGTCTGCTTACACAGACGAATGTGATGGAAACAATTAAATCCTAAATAGGTAAGAATGATATTTTAATCTCCCGGGGAGCGGAAGGTTTTTTTAAAAAAAAGCCCTCCCCTGAGAAGTAGAGGGCTTGAATGGGTTTCTTATTTAGCAAACGCTACCGAGCGGGTTTCCCTGATCACGGTAACTTTGATCTGACCTGGGTAAGTCATTTCAGTTTGGATACGATTGGAGATATCAGCCGCCAGTACTTCAGACTGAGCATCAGTTATCTTCTCGCTTTCAACCACTACCCGCAATTCGCGGCCGGCTTGTATAGCGAATGTTTTTTCGACACCTGGGTAAGACAGGGCCAGTTCTTCCAGCTCTTTCAAACGTTTAATGTAGCTTTCAACCACTTCACGGCGTGCTCCCGGACGTGCGCCGGATATAGCATCACAAGCCTGGATGATGGGTGATAACATCGAGGTCATCTCAATTTCATCGTGGTGGGCGCCTATAGCGTTGCAAACTTCTGGGTGTTCTTTATATTTTTCGGCCAGCTGCATACCCAAAATAGCGTGTGGCAGCTCTGGATTATCATCAGGTACTTTACCAATATCATGTAACAAGCCGGCACGTTTGGCCATTTTCACATTCAGGCCCAACTCGGCAGCCATAGTAGCGCAGAAGTTGGCTACCTCGCGGGAGTGCTGCAGCAGGTTTTGCCCGTATGATGAACGGTAACGCATACGGCCAACCATACGGATCAGCTCCGGATGTAAACCATGTATGCCCAGGTCGATCACTGTGCGCTCGCCTATTTCTACTATTTCTTCTTCAATCTGTTTTTTGGTTTTGGCCACCACCTCTTCAATACGAGCAGGGTGTATACGACCATCCGTTACCAGACGGTGCATAGCCAAACGGGCAATTTCGCGCCTTACCGGGTCAAAACCTGATAGGATAATGGCCTCCGGCGTATCGTCAACAATGATCTCGATACCGGTAGCAGCTTCCAGCGCACGGATATTTCTACCCTCACGACCGATGATACGACCCTTAATTTCGTCGTTCTCGATATTAAATATCGAAACGGTATTTTCAATAGCGCTTTCGGTAGCGGTACGCTGTATGGTTTGAATAACTATCTTTTTAGCTTCTTTAGTAGCGGTGAGCTTGGCCTCGTCAACAATGTCCTTGATCTGGATCATGGCTTTGGTGCGAGCTTCTTCGCGCAGGGTATCTACCAATTGGTTACGGGCATCATCGGCAGATAGGCCGGCAATGGTTTCCAATTGCTGTACATGAGAGTTTTTCAGTACTTCAACCTCTTCTTGTTTTTTAACAACAATTTCTGTTTGTTTCTCCAGGTTTTTGCGGGTATTGTCTAACTCGCTTTCTTTACGGTTCATATTTTCCAGGCGCTGGTTTAATGACTGCTCCTTTTGTTTTACACCGTTTTCGCGCTGATTGATTGCGTTGTTTTTATTATTTACTTCCTGCTCGTGCTCAGCCTTCATTTGTAAAAACTTTTCTTTGGCTTCCAGCAGTTTATTTTTCTTCAATATCTCGGCATTGTTTTCAGCATCCTTCAGTATCTTTTTTACTTTATTTTGGGCCGATGCCTCCTGGTCTTTAAAAAGCTTCCGTAGTAGGAAGCGACCGATAACTATGCCCAGGCCAACGCCAAGCAATAGTCCGATTATTCCGTATAGTAATATGTCCATCTTCTTTTTTAGGGTGTAAGGTTATATATATAAATAAAAAAACCGCAACTAATTTTTAAGTATCATGTATTTAAAAACTTCATTTCGGATATTGGGGATCATGGTTACGTTAATATAAATAGTAACGCATGCCTCTTTGATCCGCTTAATATTGAAGCGTTAAGTTTTTAATAGTGAAACCTAAAATTTAACTGCGGTTAAATCTTAATTGTGCTCTTTATTTTATGTAAGAACGTTAATTACTTTGAGAAAAATTCAGACAGCAAATGATCCAGCTGATAAACCTTTTCGGCAATATCGGTATCTTCAACGGTAACTTTCTTCTCGGCTTTTAATGATGATGTAGCATAATGCAACACCGCCATCGAAAGCAAATCCTGCTTATCTCTTACCGCGTAATTTTCCTGATATTCCTTTATCCGGTCATTGATCAGTTTAGCCGCCCTGCGTATTATTTCTTCTTCTTCCATGTTTACCTTTAAGGGGTAAACTCTGTCAGCAATATTTATTTTTATTGAGATTTCTCCCATTGAGCTTTTCACTTTTTGTACTATTTCTTCAATAATACAATACACTTATCTATTTCCTGCACAAAGTCGTTAATTTTTTGCTTTATATCAAGACTTTTTTCATTTGTTTCTGAAAATGATTTGGCAAGCTTCAATACACGAAGCTTTTCTTCCAGCTCCTTTGTCTTATTTTTGCTGGCATCCAGGGCTACGGTCAAAGCCTCGCTTTCCAGTTTTAACAGATCGTTTTCCTCCTGTAAAGCAGCACAAAGCTCAATTAACCTTTCGGTTTTGTCTACAATTTTATTTAACTGTTCTGCTACAGAAGGCATCTTTTTTATTTAGTAAATTATTGAATTAGCGATTTAGTAAATTGATGATTTTTTAATTACTCAGGTATCCAATTGTAATTCTAAAATTTTAAGCTCTAAATCCGAAATCAAAATTCCAAAATCCGAAATCAAAATTATTTTCTGATCTCCGCTCCGGCTTCTTTACCTAAGTTATAAATTAATTTTTGCATAATGGCATCAATCGCTTTATCGGTAAGTGTCTTTTCGATATCCTGAATGATAAAGCTTAATGCGTATGATTTTTTACCAGCCGGCAATTTATCTCCCTGGTAAACGTCAAATACACTAACTTCTTTGAGCAGCTTACGCTCGGTTCGCTGGGCAATTTGTTTTAACTGGCCAAAAGTAACCGCCTTATCTATCAGCATAGACAAATCGCGACGTACAGCCGGGAACTTGGAAACTTCCTGGTAAACGATCTTGTTTTTGCGTACGGCTGTCAATATCAGGTCGAAATTAAAGTCGGCATAAAATACTTCTTTATCTACATCAACCTTTTTCAAAGCTTCGCCGGTAACGGCACCAAATTTAACCAGCTGCTTGCCGTTCAGCATATATTGCAGACCGTAAGCCAGTTTTTTGCAGGTAGCATCTTCTACCACATAGCTGGTGATGTTCAGGCGCTCTAAAATACTATCAACAATAGCTTTCAGGTTGTAGAACGATACTGGTTTTGGCTTTTGATTCCATTGTTCGGTGGTGGTTGCTCCGGTCAGGAATACCGAGAAGCGCTGCACCTCGTTGTATTTATCCTCCTTTACGCTGTAAACCTTGCCAAACTCATAAAACTTCAGATCGGCAGCACGACGGTTTTGGTTGTAGGTGATAGCTTCCAGACCAGAGTATAACATGGTTTGACGCATCACATCCAGATCGCTGCTCAATGGGTTCAATATTTTTACCGCAGTATCCAGGTTATCTGAATAAGCAGATTTGGTTAAGGAGTTGGATAAGATCTCGTTAAAACCATTGGCTGTAAGCAAGTCCGACAATTGATTTTGCACCGTGTCTTTCTCAGCCCGTTGCGAGTTATTTAATGATGCCCTGATCTGGGTTGGGATCTCGATATTGTTATAGCCGTAAATACGCAGTATCTCCTCAACCACATCCACTTCGCGGGTAACGTCAACACGGTAGGGTGGCACTTGCAAAGAAAGCGTTTCTTCTGTTTCACTCACTACCTTAATATCCAATGCCTCAATAATGGCTTTGATCTCGGCGTGTGGAATATCTTTACCTATCAGCCTGTGAATATTTTTATAGCTTACCTCAAAAGCAAACGGCGCAACAGGTGCCGGGTAATGATCAAAAATTTCTGACGATACTTCACCGCCGGCTACCTGCTGTATGAGCAAGGCCGCGCGTTTCAAAGCGAAAACGGTCATGTCCGGATCAGTGCCACGTTCAAACCTAAATGAGGCATCAGTTTTCAACCCATGCCTTTTAGCTGTTTTACGCACCGATACGGAATTAAAATAAGCGCTCTCCAAAAAGATGCTGGTGGTTGATGCCTTAACACCCGACGTGATACCGCCAAACACACCGGCAATACACATCGGTTCTTCGGCATTGCCAATCATCAGGTCGTTTTCTGATAGCTTGCGTTCCACCTCGTCCAGGGTTTTAAAAAGCGTTCCTTCCGGATAGTTTTTCACTAGTACCTTGTTGCCTTTTATTTCGTCGGCATCGAAGGCGTGTAATGGCTGTCCTAGTTCATGCAACACATAGTTGGTTACATCCACAATATTATTGATAGAACGGATTCCGATAACAGCCAGTCGCTCCTTTAACCATTTTGGTGATTCTTTTACTTCCAGGCCGGTCATGGTTAAACCGGAGTAACGCGGACTTGCCTGCTCGTTCTCCACCACAATCTCAACCGTTCTGTTGTTATTGGCGATTTTGAACGCGCTAACATCAGGCCGGGTAACACCGATCTTTAAAAAAGCAGCAATATCACGGGCAGTACCCAGGTGCGACATAGCATCGGCACGGTTAGGTGTTAAACCTATCTCGTACATATAGTCGTCGTTCACCTTAAAATAGTCTTTAGCTAAAGTACCAACAGGTGCATCAGCATCCAATACCATAATACCTTCGTGACTGGTGCCTAAACCTATTTCGTCTTCGGCGCAGATCATCCCTTCGGATACTTCACCCCGTATTTTTGATTTTTTGATAGCGAAAGGCTCACCACTAACCGGATATACCGTAGTACCAACAACGGCTACTACTACTTTTTGCCCGGCAGCTACGTTGGCAGCACCGCAAACAATCTGCAGATCTTCAGCGCCGCCTACATCAACCTTGGTTACATGCAGGTGATCGGAATTGGCATGATCAGCACACTCTTTGACATAGCCAATCACCAGGCCTTCCAATCCGCCGGGAATAGCCTGTACTTTTTCCAGGCTTTCCACTTCCAAACCGGTACCGGTAAGGATAATAGAGATTTCCTGAGGCGTTTTATCCGTATTAATAAACTCTTTTAGCCAGTTATATGATATTTTCATTATTCAGCAGCGATAATCGGCAAAGATACGATTTAGGCTGAAAGGTGAAAGCTGAAAGGGAAAAGGAAAAGGCCGCTTTTTTAAGAATTTGGGTTATTCAATTTTTCTTCTAATTCTTTTAATGAAATTATCCCCATTTTACTTAAGGCCATAGAATAATAAGGTTCTAAACTATTTGTATTGACTTTATTTTTCAGATCGCTTAGCATTGTTATGGCGTCTGGATGGCTCTTAAATAAATGAATCCTTTTTAATGCAGCAAACTTCACATTGATATCACCATCGTACAAAATCGCATATTTCAACAATGGGTAATATTTCGGCTCTCCAGAGTTTCCATAAACCATGATCTCACGAATCCTTTTATCAATACTTAATTTTGAGAAAGCTTGAATCACCTGCTGTTGCTCCTCACTCCCGCCAATACCATCTGGTAAATTAAAGCCCGAATTTTCGCTTTTAAAAAGCGTTTTAAAAAGTTTTAAGAGCATTTTTGACTTTTTAATTTTGACTTTTGACTTATAAAACTCCTTCATCACCAAAGCTATAATAGCCATTGTCGGTAATGATTAAATGATCAAGCACGTTGATATCCAACAAACGGCCCGCGGCGCTTATTTTTTTGGTAAGGTCGATATCCTGGTGACTGGGTTTCAGGTTACCCGATGGGTGATTATGCACCAGGATGATACCGCTGGCTTGTTGTTGCAGCGCCATATAAAAGATAATCTTGAGGTCGGCAACGGTGGCCGATAAGCCGCCTTTGCTTACCAGCTCTTTGGCCAGTACTTTTTGCGAGCGACCAACTAGCAATATCCAGAACTCCTCATGGTTCAAATCCATCAAATGGCGGCGCATAATATTGTAGGCATCACGACTGCTGTTGATATATTCGATGGCTTTAATTTCGGTATCATTACGGCGGCGACCGATTTCAAGAGCAGCTATAATAGAGATAGCTTTGGCCTCGCCTATTCCTTTAAATTTAGATAGTTCGCTGATAGAAGCTTTGCCCAGCTTATTCAGGTCATTTTCGTAATGATGCAGAATACGCTTGCTTAACTCAACAGCGGTTTCGGTGCGGCTACCCGATCCGATCAGGATAGCGATCAGCTCGGCATCGGTGAGCGCACGGCGTCCCTGGGTGCTTAGTTTTTCGCGCGGGCGGTCCTCCTCGGCCCAAGATTTAATGCTGATCTTCTCGTTATAGTTTTCCACGGTATCCAAATATGGAGAAAACTATCAAACAAAAAAAATTGCGGAATGGTGCCGCCTCCTACATCGCTACAGTAAGCATTTTTTTCTCTACGCGTCATTGCGAGCGCAGCGTGGCAATGACGCGTGTAATAACAAAAAAGGGTCATACTTTTCAGTACAACCCTTTTTATATATTTTAAGTTAAGCGATTAGCTTAAGCCATTTACAAATTTAGTAAGCTTTGATTTATTGTTCGAAGCTTTGTTTTTGTGAATAACATTCTTTTTAGCTAAACGGTCTAACATAGAGATCACTTTACCTAACAGTGCACTTGCATCAGCTTTAGTAGTAGTGTTTCTTAATTTCTTAATAGCGTTCCTGGTTGTTTTAGCCTGGTACCTGTTACGCAGACGCTTCGCAGCGTTTGACCTGATTCTTTTTAAAGACGATTTATGATTTGCCATTGTATAGCTTTGTTATTCTTTTTTCTATTTATTTTAAGGACTGCAAATATATGTCGATAATTTTAAATATGCAAGTGCTTTTTTATTAAAGTTTTAAAGCCTTATTTAATCAACTGTACTCCCTGAATGTATTTAAGCCCCACAGGCAACCATTGTAATTAATAACACAACTAAACTACAGCACAAGTGTTAATTTAGCAACAGCTTACTTCAAACCATGGACAACACTAAAAGATTCAGTAACCGGGTGACCGATTATGTCAAATACCGTCCCCACTATCCCAATGCTATCATTACTTTTTTACAGGAAAGCTATCAGTTGACTACCGATAAACTCATTGCAGATATTGGTGCAGGTACGGGAATATCCACCCAATTATTTCTGGATGCCGGTTACCGGGCCATTGCTGTAGAGCCCAATGCCGAAATGCGTGATAAAGCGATAGAACTGCTTAGTTCTTACCCGGGCTTTACCGCCGTAGATAGTACCGCAGAAAATACAGGCTTGGCGGACGAAAGCATCGACGCGGTTATTGCTGGTCAGGCTTTCCATTGGTTTAATGCGCAAAATGCCCGTGCAGAGTTTAAACGGATCCTGAAATCCGGAGGAACAGTAGTGCTCATTTGGAATGAAAGAAAAACGGCTTCAGCATTTGAAATAGAATACGATCAATTGATCATTACGCACGGGCAAGATTATGTAAAAGTTGGTCACCGCAATATCGACTTTGATAACATCGGCGCTTTTTATGATCCCAACCCTTTTGAACTACGGGTATTTGAAAACCAACAGGTATTTGATTTCGACGGGTTAAAAGGCCGCCTGCTTTCCTCATCATACAGCCCCACAAAAGCAGATGCCGGATATGAGCCTATGATCAATGATCTGCAGGTGCTTTTTAATCGTTACCAGCAAAATGGGGAGATCACTATACATTATGATACTAAGGTTTATGTGGGAAGTTTATAACACCCGGTAAAACTTAAAAACTAAACGCCATATTTACCTTCATGAAACGGCGCATCATTTTAAGCTTATCAGGCATTGGTTTAATGCTGCTATGTTCATCCTGGGGTTTCTTTGCGCATTACCGCATCAACAGGCTGGCTGTTTTTACTCTACCCAAGGGCATGGCTGGTTTTTACAAAGCCAATATCGGTTACATTACAGAACATGCCGTGAGTGCCGATAAACGCCGCTACGTAGACTCTACCGAGAACCCTCATCACTTTTTTGATGCCGACCATTATGGCAAAAAGCCCTTTGCCGCTATGCCCCGGCGATGGGCCGACGCTGCTGCCAAGTACTCTGCCGATACGTTAAATAAATATGGCACCGTTCCATGGACTATCCAATACCAGTACTATAGATTGGTTAGGGCATTTAAGGCTCATGATACCACGGCCATCTTGAATGCTTCGGCCTACCTGGGACATTACGTTGCCGATGCACACGTACCACTTCACCTTACCATGAACTATGACGGACAGTTCACCGATCAGATCGGCATACATGGTTTGTGGGAAACCCGACTTCCCGAGCTTTTTATCAAACAATATAATCTCTTTGCTGGTCGTGCCCGTTATATCGATAATCCACTTAGCGAAGCATTTAAAATTTGCCAGGTATCCTTCAAAAGTGTCGACTCGGTATTACGCTTTGAACACATCATCAACAAAAATTTCCCGCAGGAGAAAAAATACAGTCCGGTGATACGGGGTAAAAGAAAACTTAACGATTATTCTGTGGCCTACAGCCATGCTTATCATAAAATGCTGAAAGGCATGGTAGAGCGACAAATGCGGGCATCGATACGCTCGGTCGGAAGTTTCTGGTACTCAGCTTGGGTAGATGCAGGCCAGCCCGATCTTAACAAGCTGATAGCACAACCCTTAAGTTCGGAAGATCGTATTAATTTGCAGCATGAAGAGGTCATGTACAAAACTGGCAAATGTATTTACCAAACAGTGAAATAAACCCCGAAACTTATTCAAGCTTACTATGCCGAAGCCTTTTTACTTCCCTTGCTTTTAATAGCCGCGTAAATTGGTGGTACTACAGATATCAGGATAATAACCATTACCACCAGGGTAAAGTTTTGCTTAATCACCGGGATATTGCCAAAAAAGAAACCAATAAATAAAAAGCTCAGCACCCATGATGCGCCACCTACTATATTATACAGGCTATAGCGCAAAAAGGGCATACGTCCTACACCAGCCACAAAAGGGGCTATGGTTCTGATAATAGGCAAAAACCGGCTAAAAATAACTGCCTTACCGCCATGTTTATCAAAAAACGCCTTGGTATTCAAATAATATTCCAGCTTTAATATTTTGTTATTTTCTTTAAAAACCTTGGGGCCTAAATAATTACCCAGCAAGTAATTAACTGTATTACCGGTAAAGGCGGCTATAACCAATAGAATGGCCACCAAGGCTATATCTAATCCGGTTTTACCATTAGCAATAAGGGCACCTGCGGCAAATAACAGAGAGTCGCCGGGTAAAAAGGGAGTAACCACAAAACCGGTTTCGGCAAATATGATCGCAAACAGTATAAGATATGTCCAGCCCTTGTAGTCGCTGGTAATCTGGCTCAGATGCACATCAATATGCAGTATAAAGTCGATAATGTTTTTTATTACTTCCACAGTATTTTAAATTTTGGCCAAAAATAGGAATATAAATCAGAATCAGGTATCAAGTAGTTAGTATCAAGTATCACGACTTCCTAAACGCGATAGTTAGCATTCGCAAAAAATCTTGATACTTGATACTACTTCGTGGTTTTCAGCAGTAAATTATTGGTAAGAATTGCCGCGCCAAATGCAACCGAGTCTGTACGACCTACAATTCCTTGTGTATAAATGGTATAAGCGCGACCATCTTGTATAGTAACATTGGGTAACCGGAATTGAACATTGCTTGGTGAACTGGTTAAGTTAATGGTAAAATTGTAATTACCCACGGGCAACTGAACATACTTTGATACCGAATCAAAAGCGATATTTGTCCATTGTTTTGCTGTACTGTCATTAGCTCTCAAATCAAGCGGAGCAGAGGTTGGCGAGCAATGCACAAACCGTACTATACCCCGACCTAAGGGAGGAACAGTAGCTGTATCTAACAACAGAATAGATTTTTTTATAGAATTATCGCTCTTAAAACCGGTAATGAACAAGGTGTATTTTGAGTTGGCTTTTAATGCTACGGTACTATCAACAGTAACCAGGTTTATCGGAGCCAGTGTTGCTGAACGTAATTGTATTGGTGGCAACAGCGTGGATATAAAAAAATAGCCCGAATTGTTGGGGTACGTATAATTGGTTGTATTTTCCTTAATAAAATTAAGATATAAATTTACAGGCTGTATATCCGGACTCAAATTAACAATTTGTAGTTGCGTATTTAATCCGGTGGGATTAGCATTGGCACCTTTGCCACATGATGATACGAAAGGCAATAACAAAGTGCCAACAATAACCAAAAGCAAGGAAACCAGGAAGCCGTTTTTATTGGGTTTAGTCATTAATTTTTAATTTACTGATTAACTATTAAACTGGTGCCAAGTGCCTGATTGCCTCCGGAACCTATGGTACCATAACTAACTACAGTATAAATTCTGCCTGTGCTAATTGTCACGGTATCCTTTTTAGCATTGTTTGGAGAACCAGCCTGGTAAACACTTAAAATAAGCGAACCTGTTGTGCTTGGTGTAACATTCAAAAAATCAGTTGTTGTTTTATAAGCTATATTACTAAACTGCGGCGTACTTACCGGAGTAGCACCCGAAGTTACAAAAGCCAATGTAAGAGGTCCGGCATCCGGCGAAGCATTTACAAACCTGAGCTTGGCGGTGTTATTAGTAGGCGCAGTAGCCGTATCATTGGTAAAAAAAATACTCTCTGGTGTTTGCCCGCTTACATATAATGAATATACTTTTCCCGAATCAAGCGTAAGGGGTAAGGTAAACAAGTAATTAGGAGTCGATGGGTCTGCTAGCTTAACCTGATAGTTTTGCAAACCTGCCTTTACCGTTAAATTGCCCAACGTTCCTCCGGGATAGTAATTGGAAGTATTATTGATACGGGTGCCATTCTGGTAAAAATTAATCATGTTGTTTGACGCATTGATTACATTAATACGGGTAGTTGACTGAAACGCAGGCTTATCATCGTTTTTTTTACAGGATGCCCAGCATATTGCAATGGCTATAATAAAACTAAAAGCTTTGATCCTGGTATTCATTAGAGATAATTATTGAGTTAGTGAATTAGTGATTGAGTGATTGAGTAAATTAATCATTAGAGTATTATTCACTAAATCGCTAATTCACTAATTCAAAATTAATTTATATAACTGTTTCCTGCGATTTTTGTTATCTGCGACGAACAAAAAAGTCCGGTTTTTAAAGCCGGACTTAGTTTTGGATTTATAATTTAAGTTTACACTTAAGCATAACTGTTGAGCATCACTGGCATAACCAGCATCAGCACATCTTCATTTTCATCGCCACCCTGAGGCAACAATAATCCGGCACGGTTTGGTGTCGACATCTCCAAAGATACTTCTTCGCAACTTAAATTCTTCAACATTTCTATTAAAAAACGTGCATTGAAGCCAATTTCTATGTCTTCGCCTTCGTACTGGCAGCTTAAACGCTCATGTGCTTCGTTGGCAAAGTCAATATCTTCTGATGATATATTCAACTCGCTGCCACTTATTTTAAGCCTTACCTGATGGGTAGTTTTGTTGGCATAAATAGCCACACGGTTCAACGAACCCAGGAAGGTAAGCCTGTCGATATTTAATTTATTGGGATTTACTTGTGGTATAACCGCCTCATAATCCGGGTAGCGCTCGTCAATTAAACGACATACCAGGTTAATATTACCAAATTTAAAGAACGCGCTGGTGGAGTTATACTCTACCGATACATTCACATCATCAGTCGGTAACGACGATTTTAATAATGTTAACGCTTTTTTAGGTAGTATAAACGAAGTGGTGCTTGCTGCCTTAGCATCTTTACGACGGTAACGTACCAGCTTATGTGCATCGGTAGCTACAAAAGTAAGGTGCTGGGTGCTTAACTGGCAGTATACACCGGTCATGGCAGGGCGCAGTTCATCATTACTTACCGCAAAGATGGTTTTGTTAATAGCTTCAGCTAAAACAGATGCCGGTAAATTTACCGATGATGCATTCTCCACTACCGGTATCTTCGGGAAATCCTCACCATTTTCGCCGCTCAGTTTATACTTTCCGTCGCCCGCGTTTATTTCGATGGCAAAGGTGTTATCATCTACAGAAAAAGCTACCGGCTGTTCTGGTAACGACTTCAAAGTTTCCAATAATATACGCGATGGTATGGCAATGCGGCCATTCTCTTTAGCCTCAACAGCTAATGACGTGGTCATGCTGGTTTGCAGATCGGTTGCAGAAATGGTTAAGTTTCCATCCTTTATCTCGAACAAAAAGTTTTCCAGTATTGGCAAAACAGTGCTATTGCTTAAAGCCCCGCTTACAGCCTGCAGTTGTTTGAGTAATGTTGATGTAGAAACAATAAATCTCATAAGGGAATATTTTATCAATCAAAAATATAAAATTTAATGCGCATACTTCCGTTTACGGATGTAATGTTGAAAAATAGCACATATTAACACTAAAAGCAAAGGCCCAACCGTATTTACCAGCTGCCAGTACATTTTTTCGTTGCGGATACGGGCGCGGTTAAGCAAACGTAGCTTGATTTCCTTGGTACGCAGGGCTATCAGCCCAGAGTCATCAGTCATATAATCAGCAATGTTCAGCAACAGGTTTTTATTACCATAAGTTTGCTGGGTATAATGATCATACCCCAACGGATATGGAGAACCATCACTGCCTATTTGGTTTTTCAAGATATCCCCATCGCTGATCACAATCATCTTGGTGGGTACACTCTCCGGCTGTATAGCCGCCTGTTCGGTAAGCCCTTCCGGTAGCGGGCGATTGCGCCAGTCGGAAACAAATTTACCTTCCAGCAATACCCCTACCGTTTTGGGTGTACCCTGAAAATCTTTAGGATTAGGTTCCTGCTCCAATGCCTGTAACGACAGCATATGCGGCGCGCTCATTTTTTTATTATACGGCGACGAGGTAAGCAGGATTGTTTTCTTT
>JACXTT010001776.1_pt1 | contig 35404 bp, 32 predicted proteins | sample 9270951 | NCBI WGS metagenome assembly JACXTT01 (sample SAMN15532306, study PRJNA645909) | rock metagenome | isolation source: weathered quartz diorite | place: Puerto Rico | collected 2017-06-21 | reverse complement strand
AAGTTTCATGATCATGCGAGGCAGCAGGACCACATGGTCGGCTTTATCGGCTTCGGCGTAGGCGATCGCTCGGCGCAATGTATCGGGCTTGAAGAGAACATCGGCGTCGGTGAAGAGCACCCAATCTCCTGTCGCCTGCTTGCCTGCGGTCCACATCGCGTGCGTCTTACCCAGCCAGCCCGGAGGCAGTTCGCTGACGTGGATGACCTTGAGTCTTCCGTGTGCTGCGGACCTGGCCGCTATCTCATCCATGATCCGGCCGGTGCGATCGGTGGAGCGGTCGTTGACCGCCATTATTTCGTAGTTGGAATACTCGATGTCCAGCAAGCGGGTGAGCGTCTCGCCGATGTGTTCTGATTCGTTGCGGGCGGGGACGATGAGGCTTACGCGAGGCTCGCTCCCGGGAGCGGGGCGCCGATCCCATTCCGGTCGTGCGATGTCGGCGACGTGCGGCATGCCAAGAGCGGCATCAACAATGCGGGAAAACCAGGCCAGGGCCAGGACTATGCCTGCGATCCAGAGAATATAGGACATCCGCCTAGGTGTTCCCCGCCTCAGTGGGCGCTCCGCCGACGCGAACGGCGGGCGCGAATTTCATGCCATAAAACAGTATGGCAGATGAAACCACCATGGCGATAACCGGAAGGATAAAGGCGGCCTGAAGAGAGCGGTGGTCGGCCACCCACCCCATCATGGTTGGTGAGGGGACATCGCCGAGGATGTGGATGATGAATATGTTCACCGCGATAGCCGTCGCACGAATGTGGGCGCCTGCAGAATTGATGACTGCGGCGTTCAGCGGCGAAGTGTTGAGGAGAAGGAAGAAAGCCGCTACCGCGATTGCCGGTACCATCACGCGTCCTGATGTGAACAGCGCGCCGATCATGAAAGGAACACCCAGCGCCATACTGGCAGCCGAAACCAGATAGTAGGCGCTCTTCGTCCGTCGAAGCAGGTAGTCTCCCAGCCAACCGCCGGCCAGCGCAGCCAGAATGCCGTCCACGACGACGATGATTCCAAACATGAGGTTAGCCCGCTCAAGCGAGTAGTGGCGTTCGCTAAAAAGGAACTGCGGCATCCACACCTGGATTCCTCCCAGCGAAAACGTCATCGCGGCCATGCCCATGGTTGCTGTCAAGAATGCCGGATTTCGCGCCAGACCCAGAATCGTCCCACGTTCTGGCGTCTCCTTGAGCGTGTCGAATTGCCCTCTCTCCGGTTCTTTGAGGAACAAAACCGCGAGGGCCAGCAGGAAGCCAGGAGCCGCCGCGATGTAAAACGGAAATCGCCATCCATAGATCGGGGCTAGGTAGCCGCCGACCAAATAGCCCGCTGCCGATCCTACTGGTAGCGCCAGGTAGAACACGCCCAGAATGCGGGCGCGCTTGTCCTCGGAAAAAAGGTCGACAACAAAAGTCGGTGCAATAGTGACGAACGTCGCTTCGCCGATCCCGACTAAGGTATGCCGGACCAGCAACTCTCCGTAGGTATGAGTGACTGCGGTGAGCAGCGTTAGTGCGCTCCAGAACACCGCCCCCAGTACGATGATGACCTTGCGTGAGTACCGGTCCGCCAGCGGGCCGACAAACGGCGCCGCGACCATGTAAAACAGCAGGAACGCGCTGGTGAGATATCCGACTTGCGTTTTGGTCAGGCGGAATTCGTCCTGCACGAGCGGCTGTACGGCATACAAGACGTTGCGATCCGCGTAGTTCAGAAGGTTCAACGTCGTCAGCACGATCAGCGCGGTGCGGGGATGGAGCTTGGACGGCGGCACGGGGTCGAGCGAATATAGCATGGCGGGCAACGTCCATTGCGGAAGTAACAAGTCAGATTGCAGAAGTAAAACCTCGCTCGGAGCCTGCTTTCAGGATGTTTGACTCCGAGTTTTACTTCTGCCCTTTGGCCGTGGCCATTTCGCAATCACGACCGTAGAAATCCCCCCGCGCGGACGGAAGTCCCCCTTAACCTCGGCCCACACCGGCTTCGCCCATCGCACCACATCGTTCAACACTTGATTGACAATGTTCTCCTGAAAGATGCCCAGGTTCCGATACGACTGCAGGTATTCTTTGAGCGACTTCAGTTCCAGGCAGAGCCGATCTGGCAGGTATCGGATCTCGATCTTTCCGAAGTCGGGCAATCCTGTTTTCGGGCAGACCGAGGTAAACTCAGGATCGTCAATGAGGATCTCGTAACCCGGGAATTGGTTCGGCCAGGTTTCGATTTCGGGGAAATTATGGTCCAGCCCAGCACTGGCGTGCTCCGCGGTGTAGCGAGGAGATTTCGGCATGAGCATATTGTACCCAGTCCCTCTACGAGCGCCGCAGACTGCGCAAGACGCGCTGCCAACCTTGTCTGGCCGCATCTAAGCAGGTAAGTCCGGGGCGCGGTTTTACCTGCTGCAGGGCTGCGCGAGTGATACATTGATGCTTGCGCTTTTCTTCGTATGCCCTTGAATGGAAACAGTTCCGCGCGCCAGCCGCGACGCTGGTGGGTCACCGGGCTGGCGATTCTGGCGGCCGTCATCCTGCTGGCGGCCTTCGTCTCGCGAAGAGATGACGCGATTCCCGTTCGCACCGCGCTTGTGGAACGCGGACAGATCCGCAGCTTGATCTCCACCAACGGAAAAATCGAGCCCGTCCAGAATTTTGAGGCTCACTCTCCGCTCACCACTACTGTGCAACGTGTCCTGGCCAAAGAAGGAGACGCGGTCAAGAAGGGGCAGTTCTTGGTGGCTCTGGATGACGCCGACGCGCGCGCCCAAGCCGCTCGCGCGCTCACCCAACTGAAAACGGCACTCGCTGCACTCAATGCCGTGGAGCGCGGCGGCAACCAGGAAGAAGTCCTGAGCCTCGATGCGCAGATGGTGAAAGCTCGCGCGGATCGCGATGCGGCGCAGCGCAACCTGGACGCGCTCAAGAGGCTTCAGCAGCAGGGTTCAGCTTCGGCTGGGGAAGTCCGCGCGGCAGAGAGTGCGCTGGCACAAGCGGACGCCCAACTCAACTTGATTCAGCAGAAAAAGACGGGTCGCTATTCGCAACCGGAAGTTGCGCGCGTGGAAGCGCAGCGTCGGGAAGCCCAGGCTGCTTACGACGCTGCCCAGGATGTACTTGCCAAGTCCAATGTGCGTGCGCCTTTTGACGGCATCGTGTACTCGCTCCCCGTCAAGCAGGGGGCCTTCGTCGCCAGTGGTGATCTTCTCCTGCAATTAGCCGATCTTAGAAAAGTGCAGGTGCGCGCGTTCGTAGACGAACCGGATGTCGGCAAGCTGGCTCATGGGAACCCCATCGAGATCACCTGGGACGCGGTGCCGGGAAGAGTCTGGCAAGCAACGGTCAATGCCATTCCATCCACAGTGAAGTTACGCGGGTCTCGCAACGTGGGTGAGACAACTAGCATCGTAGATAACAACGACATGAAGCTCCTTCCGAACGTGAACGTAGGCGTAACCATTGTGACGGCCCAGCGCGACAACGTGCTGGTGGTGCCGCGCGAAGCCGTCCGGATGGAGGACAGCAAGCCTTACGTGCTTCAAGTGGTCGGGCATCAACTGAAGCGGAAGGATGTGGAGACTGCAATTTCCAATCTCACGCAGGTCGAAGTGACGCGCGGGCTATCTCTCAATGACATGGTCGCGATCAGCTCGTCGAACGGCAAGCCGATCAGCGACGGGACACAGGTAAAGTACTGAATGATCAAGCAGACTTTCCGAGTTGTGACAGTTTCCTTCCTTCTTTTCCTTTCATTGGCTGCTCGAGCAGATTCCCCCAAGGACTTACTGCAAGCGGGCCGAGTGGATGAAGCGATCAGCGCTCTGAACGGGCAGATCTCTTCCAATCCGCGCGATGCACAGGCAATCCACTTGCTCTGCCACGCCTACTTCCAGTACGAGGATTGGGATCGCGCGGAGTCACGCTGCAAGAGAGCCGTCGAGCTCGAGCCTAACAATTCCGGCTTTCATCGTTGGCTGGGTCGTGTGTATGGCGAGCAGGCCGAACGGAAGAATATCTTCAGCGCCGCCAGCCTGGCTGGAAAAACGCGGGATGAGTTCCGCCGCGCCGCCGAACTGGATCCCACCGACTCCAACGCCGGTGTCGATGTGGCCGAGTTTTACCTGGAGGCTCCCGGCTTTATGGGAGGCGGTCAGGATAAGGCCCGCGCCCAAGCGAAGATGATCGGAAAAATCAGCCCCGGCCAGGAGCACTGGGTGTACGCCCGCATTGCCGAGAAGAACAAGGACTATGTCACAGCCGAGAGGGAATATCACAAAATGGTTGAGGCCGGCAACGGCGACGCCGAGGCTTGGCTGAACATGGGATTTTTCTATCGCAACCGAAAACGCTACGACGAGATGGAGCAAGCTTTCGTCAAGATGAATCAAGCACCCATGCCGCACCGGGAGGTCCTGTTCGAGGCGGCGAATTCGCTGTTCCGCACTGGCAGAGCTTTTTCCTTCGCCGTCGAACTGCTGCGACGTTATCTCGCCGAAGGCCCGGTCGAGGAAGCCCCGGCGTTCAAAGCTCATTACCTCTTGGGACAACTGCTAGAAAAGCAGGGTGACAAGAAGGCCGCGGCGGCCGAGTACCGTGCGGGTCTCGCTTTGGCCCGCAACTTCGAGCCCTGCCGGCAAGGATTGCAGCGGGTCGCTCCGTGAGCATGGTGCGACTCCTTCCCTGTCGCGCACGCATTCCGAATCGCTCCTACCAATTCCCTGCCCGGCTCCGCTCTGGCGCACTACAATTTGTGCGTCGCGGCCAAGCCGCGGCCTGATCACAGGTGACGAGATGAAAATCCGATTGAACCTGTTCCTCCTGTCCGCGACTCTCTTGCTGGACGGAATTCGCCTTCACGCGGAAGCATTGCCTCTGGAGCGCGCCATTCAACTGGCGCTTACGCACAGCACAAGCTCGGCTGTCGCGAGCGCCGATGTGCAGCGAACTTTCGCTGCCTACCGCGAGATTCGCAACGGCTACATCCCCCAGCTGACGGCCGGTTCGGGACTCGGCTATTCCTACGGATTCCCGCTGAGCCTGGAGGGTTCGGCGCCCGCCATCGTGAATGTGGTAGCGCAGAGCACCGTCTTCAATCCAGCGCAACTGCAATTTCAGAATGCCGCCAAGACAGAATGGCGCGCCGCACAGTTTCAAGGCAAGGAGCAGCGCAACGCCATCATCCAGGACGTCGCCATCAGTTATGCGGAACTTGCTAAGTGGGAAGCCCGGGTTTCGCGCCTGCAAGAGGATGAAGCGCAGGCGTCGCAGCTGGAAAAAGCCGTTGCTCAACGCCTGCAGGAAGGCGTGGATAGCCCAGTCGATCTAAACAAAGCAAAATTGATGGCAGCCCGAGTACGGCTCCGCATCGCAGAAGCTCGCGGAGCCAGCGATGTGCTGCGGCGGCACCTGGCCGTACTGACGGGACTGCCGCTGTCGTCGATTGAGATTGCGCCGGAAACGATCCCGACTCTTCCAGCCGCTAGCACAGACGACGACCTTCCGGCGAAAGCAGTCGCCTCGAATCCTTCCATTCAGTCTGCCGACCAGCACGCGCTCGCAGAAGCATTCCGAGCGTCCGGGGAACATCGCGCGCTCCTGCCCTCTCTGGACTTCGCGGCCCAGTACGCGCGCCTTTCGAAGTACAACAATTACGATGAATTCTTCAAGAAGTTCCAGCCGGATAACGTGACCTTCGGCGTCGCTCTGCGCTTTCCTCTGTTCAGTGCCGCGCAGCGCGCACGCGCCCAGGGCGCAGCCGCCGACGCTCTGAAAGCAAAGAAGCAAGCCGAGGCCGCGCGCGACAAGGTTTCAGAAGAAACGCTCAGGCTGCAGCGAGCCGTGGAGCAGCTCGCCGCTGCCCGCGAAGTGGCGCAACTCGAGTATCAACTCGCGCAGTCCGGCGTGGAGGCAGCGCAAACCCGCCTCGACGCTGGAACGGGCACGCTCCGTGATCTCGTCGATGCCCGCGGCCAGGCCAGCGAGCGTTACTTGCTTTCCCAGGACGCCGACTTTGAGTACCAGCGCGCCCGTCTAGGCCTGTTGCGCGCGACCGGGGACCTGGAAAAGTGGGCGCTGCAGACTCCCACAAAATGACCTGCTCCACCCGAGTCCAATTCTCGCGGCTTAATGCCGTCAAGCGACGTTCAACGCCTCCGCTTTGCGGTTTAGCAGCCGCTAAGGCATGCTGACTTAAGGATTTCTGGGATTCACGATCGGCACGGTGACGTACCTGGATGGTAGCCTCTTGCAGGGGTTTCCACAGCCTAGAATGGTAGAATAAGAGATTCAGCCTATGCCTCTAAAGACACTGTTTCTGAATCCGCCCTCGTTTGAAAACTTCGATGGAGGCGCGGGTTCCCGCTGGCCGGCCACGCGCGAGATTGAGTCGTACTGGTACCCCGTCTGGCTCGCCTACCCCACCGGAATGCTGGAGGGAGCGCGCCTGCTGGATGCTCCGCCTCACCACGTGACCGCCGAGGAGACGATCCGCACCTGTCGCGATTACGAACTCCTGGTTCTGTTTACCAGCACACCCGGCTTTCCCGGCGACATCCGCTTGGCGGAAGCGATCAAGGACAGCAATCCCCATATCAAGATTGCTTTTGTTGGACCGCACGTCAGCGTCTTGCCGGATAAATCATTGCAGGACTGCAAAGCCATTGACGTTGTCTGTCGCAAAGAGTTCGACCACACCGTTGTCGAGTACGCCAATGGCAAGCCGTTGGAAGACATCCTCGGCCTTTCCTATCGCAAGAATGGAAGTGTGGTGCACAACGCCGACCGTCCGCAGATCGACGACCTAGATGCTCTTCCGCACGTGACTGACGTTTACCGGCGCGACCTCGACGTTCGCCGCTACACCGTGCCGTTTCTGCTGCACCCATTTGTGTCGCTGTACACCACGCGCGGCTGCCCGGCCCAGTGCACTTTCTGCCTGTGGCCGCAGACGCTCAGCGGACATCCGTGGCGCAAGCGTTCCAGCGATGATGTCGCGAGAGAGATGGCCAAGGCGAAGGATTATTGGCCGTATGTGAAGGAATTTTTCTTCGACGACGACACTTTCAACATCCAGAAGGCGCGTACTGTCGAACTGTGCGGAAAATTGAAGCCGCTGGCCCTGACCTGGTCCTGCACCTCTCGCGTAACCACCGACTTCGAAACGCTGAAGGCGATGAAGGAAGCCGGATGCCGATTGCTGATTGTCGGGTACGAATCCGGCGACCAGCAGATTCTGAAAAACATCAAGAAAGGCGCGACCATCGAGCGCGCCCGTCAATTTACAAAAGACTGCCACAAGTTGGGCCTGGTCGTGCACGGCGATTTCATTCTCGGCTTGCCGGGAGAAACCCGCGAGACTATCCGGAACACCATCAAGTTCGCCAAAGAACTGGACGTGGAGACGATTCAGGTTTCGGTGGCGCATGCTTATCCCGGAACCGAGTTGCATGAATATGCAACCAAGAACGGCTTCATGACTGCCGAGAGCAAGATGGTTGATGACGCAGGCCATCAGATGGTGCAGATTGAATACCCCGGCCTGCCTGCCGCCGAAGTCATGGAAATGGTGCACAAGTTCTACGACGAGTACTATTTCCGCCCTAAGGCGGCGTACCGCATTCTCAGAAAAGCAGTTTTCGATAACTCCGAGCGCAAGCGTCTCTACAAGGAAGCACGGACTTTCCTGAAGCTGCGAGCGCAGCGCCACAAGTGGGTCAAACAGAATCGCAAGGAAGAACCCCCGGCGGCCGAACCGGCCAAGGCCTAGGGCCCGGGAGTCGGATCGGTAGTGACCTTCCAAAAATACCTCGTGCTGGCGGGAGTTGCCGTATTCAGTGCGGCTGGTGATTCCCTGCTGGCGCGCGGGATGAAGGACCTCGGCGGTGTCTCGCTGCAGCACATCTCCAGCCTGATTCTCGCCATTCTCAATCCGTGGGTTGCCTGCGGAATTCTGCTGCTGCTGGCTTTCTTCGCTTCGTACATGTCGGCGCTTTCGTGGGCCGATCTCACCTACGTGCTTCCAGCGAGTGCCCTGGGTTATGTGCTGGTGGCCTTGGCGGCGCGCTTCGGCTTCCACGAAACCATCTCGACGGCTCGCTGGACGGGTATTGCTCTAATCACCGCAGGCGTGGGCTTCGTGGCAGCGGGACCATCGCTGACGCCGTCACACAAAGGCGGGAACGTGTCTGCCGACGTCATCTCGCAGGAGGCTCAACCGTGAAGGAGGCCTACACCTGGGCGGCCATCGGATTGATCGTCATCGCCTCAACGACGGGGGACGTCTTGCTCTCCTACGCGATGAAAAGAGTGGGTGATGTGAGTGAACTGTGGAAGCAGCACGGGGTGCTGAAAGTGATCGGCCGTGTGCTGACGACGCCCACCTTCCCTCTCGGACTTGTGGCTATGGGCGTGGCTTTCTATAGCCTGCTCTTCGCACTCTCCTGGGGAGACCTGAGCCTGGTAGTCCCCGCTTCCGCTTCCTTGACGTTTGTCGCTAATGCGTTTGCGGCGAAGATCTTCCTGCACGAGCGTGTCGGACGTCGCCGTATGTTGGCAGCTCTGCTGGTCGCCGGTGGCGTGGCGTTAATGGCGATCTAGATAAACAGATCGATCTCTCCTTCAATGATCGTGACGGAGCGATCGACAGACAGAGAGTTCGCGCCAGTCTCATCTAAGCTCACGAAACTCCCGACTATCGGAAGACTGACATTCAGGAGCGCCGCCCGGTCTTTGTTTAGCTCTTCGGGATCGGGTCCGCGGCGAACTGCTCGGAGCAAGCTGGCAACGGCCTGCTGCCTCGCCAATTCTCGGATCAACTCGTCCAGAATGTCTTGTCCGCTTGTGCTCAGGTGAAGGAACTCCAAGCCGATTACGTGTGGAACGCGAACGGCTCGCACTTGTCCGACAGCGCGGACCGAAGATGCATTCACGCGTAACAGAATCTCAGCCCGCGTTCCGTCCTTGAGCGGGGAGACGGTCTCGATCCCACAACCGAGGAGGCTGAGGTCGCACACCTTCCCGGGCAGCGTTAGGCCATCGGATGGCAAGCTGATAATGCTCGCCAAACCCGCGCAACTGAAGCGTGGACTTCGGCGGCGATCCCCCTGCGGCGCTTGTTTTTCGGGTGTCGATCTCGGCATGGCGACCCACAGAAATCCTACGCGGAAACAACCAGCCTGAAAATGGGCAGGAAGTGATGTGTGACCGAAACTGAGGTAACTGAAGCCAATCGTGGAGAATGTCGATATGGAGCGCCTCCGCCGCGCGAGGCGCCTCCTAACGGAACATTCGCATGAAGCCGCTGCCCGGAAGGTCGGGCACGAGAAACTTCGGATCCCGGGCGCCGGCAACGCGCGCCAGCGATTCTGCTGCTAAATAACCGCTGCGGACGGCACCCTCCATGGTGGCAGGCCATCCGGTAGCCACAAAGTCGCCCGCCAGAAACACCCGCGGCCAGGCTGTTTCCGGGCGGGGCCGGTGTTGGTCGATGCCGGGGCGAGGCGAGTAGGTAGCGTGCACTTCCTTGATCACGGTGGATTTCAGCAGCTTTGCTTCCTGCGCGGCGGGAAAGAATTCTCCTAGTTCCTTAACCGCCAAGTCTACAATCTCTCCACGCGAATTCTCCACCAGGCTTTTCGAACTGCTTACTACCAGTTCGACGTAACTGCCGTTTCTGTTCTCCCGCGCCTCAATCAGCCGCGACTTGTGAAACATCCACTGAATCCTGCGATCGAGCAGGACGGCATGGTCGAGATCGCTGATGACCCGGTCGAACCATAAGTGAATGCCTGTGATGGGTGCGGTCGTGAAGTGGCTCAGCATCTCTCCGAGTGGAGCGGAGGCGGGCGACTCGGGCAGTATCCGCGCGAGGACATCAAACGAAACCGCTAGCACGAGATAGTCGAACGTCTGCTCCTGCCCGTTGACGACTGCGGTCACGTCCGAGGTTTGCGTCCGAAAGGATTCCAACCCCGCCCGGAACTGTACATCTCCGCCGCGTCCGCGAATCACATCGCCCGCGGCGCTATACAACTCGGTTAGGGGAACAGTCGGTACTCCCATGCGTCCCGCAGCCTTGGACTTCAAAAACGATTCGCGGATTACCTGGGCCGCATAAGGAACGGAAACCCGCTCCAGGTCTTCGTTCAGAGCGCTGACCAGGATTGTCTTCCAGAAGCGCTCGATTGCTTGCTCGGTCTGTCTGTGACGTTGCAGCCAGGCCAGGAAAGTCTCACCCCGTTCGGGTAGGGCGGAAGGTGCAAGTGCGGCCATGGCTCGGCCGATCGCGAGCTTGTCCGCCAATGTCAGACAGTCAGCCTGCAGAAAGGACGGCGCAGAATGAAGAGGCGCCGGAAGTCTTGAGGGCTTGATCGTGGACGCGCGGCCTCCCGGTTCCAAGAACGTCAAGCTGTCATACCAGCGGATTCGGCCTTCGACTCCGGTGCGGCGGTAGAAATCGATCAGGTTGGTGCAGCATCCCAACAGCACGTGCTGGCAGTTGTCGACGATCTCACCTGTCCCGGGGTGCTGATAAGAAGACGCGCGTCCGCCCAGGTACGGACGCTTCTCGAACAGTGTCACGCGGAATCCGGCACTAGAAAGGGCACATCCGGCAGCTAGCCCAGCCAAACCGCCTCCGGCGATGGCGACGGTGGGAGCTTGTGTCGGGGCGGAGGTCATCACAACAGGCGCTTCACGTATCCTTTGCCGAGGATCGTGAGCTTTTCCCGCACGCTGAGGCTGACGCGATCGGTGAACACGTCATATTGACGGGATGCAATCTTCTCCAGCAGCCGGCGGTAGATCGAGATCAGCACCCAAAGGGCCGGCTGACTGTCTTCGTTGACCAGAGGGATCAACTCTTCGCCGGCGCGGTAGGCTTCCCGCGCGCGATCGGCCTGCTTGGCTAGCAGCGGACGAATGCGGACGGCATCGGGAGTAGCAAAGTCGGCGGCCGACAGGTTGAACTCGGCCAGATCTTCCTCCGGAAAATAAAGGCGGCCCATGGCCACGTCTTCCTTCACGTCGCGAATGATGTTGGTGAGTTGGAATGCCAGCCCGCATTTCTCAGCCAGCGGCTCGGCCGCCGGATCGCGATATCCGAAGATCTTGATACAAACCAGCCCCACTACCGACGCCACTCCGTAGCAATACTGCCGTAGTTCCTCGAAGTTGCGGTAGCGCGGAATCAGAGCTCCGGTCTGCTCGGCGGGAGCGGGCTCCTGCTCCACGTCCACTGCTGTGCCGTAGGCAAGCTGATCGAGCAGACCGACGGGAATCTGGTAGCGGCGCTGGGTATCGGTCAGGGCCAGTAACAAGGCATCGTCGGTGGGATAGCCGGCCAGTGCACGATGCACGGAATCCAGCCACTCCGCCAGCTTGTTGCGCCGCTCGTAGGGGCCTAGGCTGTTGTCATCAGCGATGTCGTCGCAGCGGCGCATAAACGCATACACGGCGCTCAGCGAATTGCGTTTGGGGCGCGGAAGGACGGCGAATCCATAATAGAAATTCCTGGCGGCCGAACGCGCAATATGCCGACAGACTGAATAAGCGACGTCAAGCTGCGACGGCGTAGGCGCAAATTGCATTGGCGCGTTCCCCACGGCAGCGCTCATAGCAGCTTCCCCAGTGCGGCGCGGGCCACCAGCGTCAGCTTACGAGCTCTTGAGATGACGGGGCGACGGCCTAGAACCGCGTAGTCCTGCCGCTCGATGGCGTGCAATATTTCCTGCCCGCCAAGGCTGAAGAGTTCGATGTCAACCGACAGCTCGCGGCTTACCTTCTTCGCCAAGGGCAGCCCGGAGCTAAACCACTCTCGGGCGCGTTTTACTTCGAACGACAACATTTCGCGGAACGCCGGCGAATTCTTGCCCGCGCGGATTTCCTCTTCGCTGACGTTAAATCGCCGAAGGTCTTCGAGCGGCAAATAAATTCGGCCCTTGCTATAGTCGGCGCTGACGTCCTGCCAGAAATTCGCCAGCTGCAACGCCGTGCAGGTGTAATCGGAAAGTTGTTGGCGCTCTGCGTCGCGGTAACCGCACAAGTACAGCACCAGGTGGCCGACAGGATTCGCCGAATACCGGCAATACCCCAGCAGGTCGGCGAATGTTTGGTAGCGGGTGACTGTCTGATCCTGCCGGAAGGCGGTGAGCAGATCGGCAAACTCCTGTTTAGGGATTTCAAACCCGCGCACTGTGTCCGCCAGTGCGACAAATAACGGGTGCCGGGGTTGGCCGTCGTAGCAGGCGTTGAGCTCGCCTTCCCACTGATCGAGAAGTTCCAGGGACGCCGCAGTGTCCCCTACTTCGTCGCCCAGATCGTCGGAAATCCGGCAATAGGCGTACACATTGCAAAAATGCTGGCGAAGACGCGCCGGCAAGAACCACGTGGCTACAGAGAAATTCTCGTAGTGCGTCCGGGCCAGGCGCCGGCAATATTCACGGGCTTCCTCCACCGACGGAGCCGCATCCGGTATGGCATACGCTGGCGGAAGAGCGCCCCAACCTGCGGGAGGCAGGGCAGTCGCGGGATGGCTGGCAATGGTCGTCATTCGAAATTCTTCACCACAGAGGACACGTGGAGACACAGGGTACAGCAACCAACGAGGTTTCCCTCCCACACCCTAGTGCCCAGGGATGATTGCGGTCTTGATATCGCCGTTGCGGTTCAGCATATGGCGGAGGACATCGTGCAACCGCGAAAGCGGAGCTTCGCCGGTGATGTAGTCCGTACCACGTACTTTCCTTTCGGTGATCAGTCCGAACGCCCGGCGTACGGTCTCCGGAGTGTGGTGGAACGTCGCCTTCAGCGTAATCTCGGAATAATGCAAGCGGTTGGTATCGAGTTGTACTTTGGTTCCGGCGGCGCAACCACCGAAGAAGTTGACCGTGCCTCCCTTGCGGACCATTTGCACGGCCCACTCCCAAGCCTCGGGGCGGCCCACGGCCTCCACGACAACGTCTGAGCCACGCTTTTCGGCAGTCAGACTGCGCACGGCGTCGACGGGATCGCTGACCTGACCGATCTGTACGACTTCCTGCGCGCCCTTGCGCCGTGCCAGCGCGACCTGCGAATCGCGCTTCACGACCGAAATCACGTTGCAGCCAATGGCCTTGGCCACTTGCACGAACATCAATCCGATGGGGCCGCCGCCAATTACCGTTACGGTGTCGCCAATCTCTACTCCGGTCTCATGCAATCCGCGCAGGACGCACGCCAACGGCTCGGTCATGGCGGCATCTTCGAAACTTACCTGCGCCGGAACCACCAGCATGTTGGTTTCGACGATCCGGCGCGGAATACGAATGTACTCGGCATAGGCACCGTTGTTGAACAGTAGATCTTCGCAAAGATTGCCCTGATGTTTGGAGCAATAGAAACAGAGACCGCAAGGAGCAGAATTCAGGGCTACGACTCGCATCCCTTTCTTGAAGCCGCGTACCCCCGGCCCTACTTCTTCGATGGTGCCGGCCAGTTCGTGCCCGAACAAAGCCGGAGGGACAATCATGCGCGCGTGATAACCGCGCTGATACACCTTCAAATCGGTGCCGCAGGTCAGCGCCACCTGCACCTTCACCAGCACTTCACCCTCGCCGACCCGCGGGATGGGCACTCTTTCGATCTTGATGTCTTCTTTGCCGTAGAGCACGGCAGCCGTCATTTTGCCATTCACAATGAACGTCCTTCCCACGCACTGCCCGGTTGGATCACGACCTTCAGCGAGCCCGGTTGAGGATGGGCAGCTAGATGGAGCGCTTCCACACTATCGCGCAGCGGGAAACGGTGGCTGATCAGTTGTTCCAAATCCATTTCGCGGTTCATCACAAACCGTACCGACTGCTCCTGCAACTCCACTGATGCGCTGTAGGATCCCAGTAGAGTTTTTTCGTCCACGCATACCGCGGCGGGATCGATCGTCGCTTCGCCGCGAACAGTCTGCGCAAACAACAAAACACGACCCCCTGGACGAGTAGCATCCATCGCAGGCCGGATAAGGGCGCTTCCTCCGACCGCCAGAATCACGGCGTCGGCACCGCGTCCCTCGGTCATCTCGCCGATCGTACGCACCGTATCCGACCGCGAAGCGTCAATTGTCTGGTCGAGCCCGAGTCTTCTAGACATTGTAAGCCTCGCCGGATACAAATCGGAAGTAATCACCCGTGCCCCGGCCCGTTGGGCTAGTACCGCCAGGATTAGCCCAATTGGGCCTTGTCCCATCACCAGGACGGTCTCGCCCGGCTCCAGCCGGAGCGTTTGGATCCCCTTCATGCAAGTGTTTACAGGCTCCACAAAGGAGGCCTGCTCAAAGCTGACACCCTCCGGTATGGGCACGGTGCCCTTTTCTGCGATCCAGTCCATGACCCGCACGTACTCAGCAAAGCCTCCGCCAGAGGGCTCGAATCCGGCTGTGCAGCCAACTTTCTTGTAGGTCTCGCACTGTGCAAAGGTCTTGGCGCGGCAATAGAAGCACTCGCGGCAGGGGATGTGATGAAAGACCACGACCCGGTCGCCAACTCTAAACTTCCGCACGCCCTCCCCGACGCGGGCAACAATTCCCGACGTTTCATGTCCGAAGATGCGTGGAGCCGAGTGTGATCCGGTGGAGATCTTTTTGAGGTCGGTCCCACAAATCCCGCAAGTGTGGACGCGCACCAGCATCTCGCCGCGCCCGATCGCGGGAACCGGAACTTCCTCAAGACGCACGTCATTCACTCCCCGATACACCGCCGCTTTCATCGTGGACGGAATCCTTTGCGTCTCGGCCACAGCTAACGATTTGGAAAGAGTGCCTGGCATGTCTGATTACGGTTTCGTATTGGTGAACTGGACGCTCAAATTCATCTGATCGAGATACGGCTGGCCGGCCACCAAATGCTTCACGTCTTTCACCTGCAGCACGCAATAGAACTGCTCCACTCTGAAGACACGCTGAACCTGGAGCGGTGTCTTCGGATAGGGCCGCGCGTCCAGCCACCAGACCTGCTTGGTATCCCGCGACAGATCGGGTGAAGACGGGAGCACGCTGTCATAAATCCTATGATGCGCATCGGCCAGCCTCACAAACCATCCGAGAATCCTCGTGTCGTCCGACGGGATGTCCGGCACAAAGCGCAGGGTGTAGCGCGGCTTGCCCGATGAGTCGAGAATCTTGAAATCCTGCTTGGCATGCTCGGAGCTAAGCGTGACGTCGAGGGTCTTCTCCGTCACGCGAGTGGCGCCTTTCTTAAATGATTCGGAGTAGACGCCCTTTCCCGAGTCGTCAGCGACGCCCACGGCAGCGCTTGCTAGCAGCACAATCAATATCCAACGAAACACGTTCCTCCTACCGACGCTCTTTAACTTCTGCCGCCGACGCAAGGCTCAGATATCGCTCCAGGGCAGCGCACAGCGCCCGGCTCGCTCGCGCGCTGTTGCGGGCAAGCGCAATCGTCGTTCCCCATAGCCGCGGCCGCGTTGCCACGTGCAAAGCAAATCTCGCAAGGCGAAAGTTTCCGTCGGTCCCCACAAAATCTTCGACGGGCGGCATGACAAAGCCGGCTTCATCGGAGACCACTTTCAGTACACCGAACCGGACACCGCGAAGTTTGGCCCCTTGAGCGACCGCCGCAGCCTCCATGTCGACTGCTGCCGCCGAGTAGGCTTTGCGCAGCTTCTCTTTCTGCTCGCGACCAGCCACCATGCTGAAACTCACGAGCGTTCCCTGGCCGTATCCGGTCTCGGTGCGGACGCCATCGCCTGCATTAATCACCGCACGCGGCTCGAAGACTTCGCCCACCTTCAGTGCCGGATCCAGAGCGCCGGCAAAACCTGCCGACAAGATGTTAGCTGGTCGTAGTTCCTGAATGACTGCCTCGGTCGCTCTCCGAGCCGCCTCAGCACCCATCCCGCTACAGATCAGCGCTGCTTCTCCGCTTTCAAAGAGCCGGTAACGCCGTCCGCCATGTTCAAGGGACCGGACCTGCCACTTACGGATCAGCGGCGCCACTTCGCGCTCCATGGCGGCGACGATCGCAATCCTAGGCATATCCGTTGGCGCGAAACCACTCCACTGACCGCCGCAAAGCTCCATCGACCGGAACCGATCGCCAGCCCAATTCCCGCTCCGCCTTCGCCGAGGTGACGAACATCTTCTTGCGTCCCATGCGCACGGCGTCAATGGTTGCCCGAGGTTCTCTACCCAGTATGCGACCGGTCACGGTCTCGTCCACGACTCCGGTGGCCAAAGCAAAAACGTAGGGCAGCTTCACTCTAGGCGAGGGCAACCCCGTAATCGTGCCCAGCCGGTCCAGAATCTGCTTCAGCGTAAGATTCTCGCCGCCCAGGATGTAGCGTTCCCCTGTTCGTCCCTTTTCGAGCGCCTGGACGTGGCCGCGCGCGCACTCGGTCGCATCGACAAGATTCAAGCCGGTATCCACGTACGCGGGAAACTTTCGCTTCAGGAAATCCACCACAATTCGCCCCGTCGGAGTCGGCTTGAGATCACGTTCCCCGATAGGAGTGGTCGGATTGACCACGACGACATCCACTCCCGAACGCGCCGCCTCAAATGCTACTTGCTCGGCCATGAACTTCGAACGCTTGTAGTGTCCAATCATGTCCGCGAGAGAGACCGGACTGCTCTCGTCCGCGAGCGTTCCGTTGGAACTGAAACCCATGGTCGCCACACTTGACGTGAAAACGACCCGCCTCACACCCTGCTTCCGTGCCGCCTCCAGCAAGGCCCGCGTACCCTCGACATTCGAGCGGTACATCTGTTCCGGATCCCGCACCCACAGCCGATAGTCAGCAGCAACATGCAACAGCGCATCGCATCCCGCAAGCGCCGTCTCAATCGAAGCGGGATCTCGCAGATCGCCTTCGACTCGCTCGGCATTCAGGTCGGCGATATTGCGCAGATCGCTGGTACGCCTCACCAGCAATCGCAACTGCGCTCCCTGCTCAGCCAGAACGCGAGCCACATGACTGCCGAGAAATCCTGTCGCGCCGGTGACAAAAGCGAGCATTTAGGCGTTAGCTTTTGGCCTTTAGCTCTTGGCTTTCTCGCGACCTGGCCAGCGCACCGGTAAGAACCGCTCAACCAAAAGCTAAGAGCTAAAAGCTAAATGCTACCCTTCATCACCTTCGCATACGTCGTCAGCGCAATCAGGGGGAAGTACTGGCGGTAGAGATGGTAGGCCAAGTAGAACACCCGCGGAAACCCTGTCCCAGTGAAGAAAGCCTCGTCCCAGGAACCGTCTTTCTTCTGCGTACGCAACAAGTAGGCGATGCCGCGCGCCGCGGAATCGCTACGCGTATCACCCGCCGCCAGCAAGCCCATAACCGCCCAGGCGGTCTGCGATGCGGTGCTCTCGCCGGTGCCTTTCAGATTCGAATCGTCGTACGACCCGACCGTCTCGCCCCAGCCGCCATCGGAATTCTGCACCATGCGCAACCATTCGGCCCCCTGCTGGACCATGGGTTCGTGGTTGTCCACCCCCATCGCTTCCAGCCCGCGCAGCACCAGCGCAGTGCCATAGATGTAGTTCACGCCCCAACGACCGAACCAGCTTCCATCCGGCTCTTGTTCGCTGCGGATGAATTTCAGCGCTCGCTTCACAGCGGGATGGCTCTTGTCGTAACCGTAAGTGGCCAGGCATTCGAGGATGCGCCCGGTGATGTCCACGGTCGCGGGGTCGAGCATGGCGTTGTGATCGGCGAAGGGCACGTACTGGAACACCATACGGTCGTTGTCTTTGTCGAACGACGCCCAGCCGCCGTTCTTGCACTGCATGGACAAGATCCAATCAATGGCGCGCTGCACCGACTCGCGCTGATAGCGTCCATTGGGGTGCTCCACGCGGCTCAGAGCTAGACAGACCATGGCGCTGTCGTCCACATCGGGATAGAACTCGTTATTGAATTCGAAGTACCAGCCACCGGGCTGCCCCTGTGGATTTTTTACCTTCCAGTCGCCGACGGTCCGCACCTGTTTCTGTAGGATCCAGTCGGCACATTTCACCAACCGCGGATCGCTCGCCGGCACGCCCGCTTCTCCCAGCGCAAACAGCGCATAGGCGGTGTCCCAGACCGGCGACATGCAGGGCTGCATGCGGAACGTGTCATCTTCCTCAATGCCAAGCTTCTCGAATTCGTCGAGGGCGCGAATCACCTGCGGATCGTCCAAGGAATACCCCAAACAGCGCAGTGCGATGATCGCGTTCATCATCGACGGGTAGATCGCACCCAGACCATCGCTCATCTCGAAGTGCGCGAGCATCCACTCTTCGGCCTTACGCAAAGCAACGGCCCGCAGCGGCCGGATATGTACACGTTCGGCCCAATGCGTGAGTCGATCCAGCACCAGAAAGAAATTGCGCCAGGAAATCAGCTTCTTGTCCCAGTGCAGATGCATCCGCGACTTGTCGCGTCCGCCGACGAATAGTTCCTCAACGCCCATCTCGTCCGGAATCTTTTTGAACGGCTTCTTCGCGTAACAAATGGAAAGCGGCACCAGAATGGCGCGCGACCAGGAAGAGATCTCGTAAATGTTGAACCAAAACCAGTTCGGGAATAGCACGATCTCCGGCGGGATCGCCGGTACAGCGTCATAGTCGTACTGTCCGAAGAAACAGAGATAGATTTTGGTGAAGGTGTTGACTTCGGTTACGCCACCCATCTCCAGAATCTTCTCGCGTGCCCTCTCTAGTGCGGGAAGGTCAGCCCTGAAGCCCGCTAGTTTCAACCCGAAGTAGGCCTTCACCGAGGCCGATACGTTCGACGGACCGGAGGCGTAGATACTCCAACCGCCGTCTGCGTTCTGGTGGTTGAGGATGTAACGTGCCGCTTTCTCGAAGCGTTCCGGCGTGCCGGTGCCGAACAGCGTGTGCAGCAGGATGTAATCGGATTCGAGGGTAGTGTCAGCTTGTAGCTCGCCGCACCAGTAGCCCTCTTCGTGCTGTTGGGAAAAGAGAAATTTGCGTGCGGCGTCGATGCCGACTGCGACCCGGCTCCCGAGGTCGTCAATCTTTCCGAATCGCATCTGCGGCGCAGAGGCCGACCTCGAGGGGGAGTAATCTTCCATTACGACTCCACAGAGACGCTAGCTGGCGCCGCCGCGATGGCTTCCACGATCTCCGGCGGCAATCCGAAGCGGACGTTCTCGGGCATGATCTCCAGTTCCTGGATATTGTCAAAACCCTGCGAGCCCAGGTACTTCACCACTTCCTCGACGAGATGCTCCGGAGCCGAAGCCCCGGCAGTCAAGGCAACCGTTTTCACTCCAGTCAACCATTCCGGCCGGATATCGCGGTCATTATCGATTAGATGCGCGTCGGTGCGCAACGCGCGAGCTACTTCCACGAGTCGCTTCGAGTTGGAACTGTTGTCTGACCCGACCACTAGCAGCAGGTCAGCATCCGAGGCCACGTGCTTGACCGCGACCTGGCGGTTTTCCGTGGCATAGCAGATATCTTGCGCTGCTGGCCCCTTGATGTTCGGGAATTTCCTGCGCAGAGCCGCAATGATGTCGCGGGTCTCGTCCAGGCTGAGCGTCGTTTGGGTGAGATAGGCAACGCGGTTTGGATCAGGCACGGTCACCGAGTCGCCTTCCTCGGGCGAACCGACTACCTGCGTGACCGTCGGCGCCTCACCCAGAGTTCCAATAACCTCATCGTGGTCGCGGTGGCCGATCAGGATCAGCGAATAGCCTTCCCGAGCGAACTTGACCGCCTCAACGTGCACCTTGGTCACCAGCGGACACGTCGCGTCAATCACGCGAAGCTTCCGCAGCTTGCTCTTCTGACGTACCTCGGGAGAAACTCCATGCGCGCTATAGATCACGCGCTCGCCCTCAGGAACCTCGCTTACGCTGTCTACGAAAATGGCGCCTTTTTGCTGGAGTTCTTCAACGACGAACCGGTTATGGACGATCTCCTTGCGCACATAGATGGGCGGCCCAAATGCTTCCAGGGCGATACGGACGATATCGATGGCCCGCACGACTCCGGCGCAGAACCCACGCGGCTTCAGCAGCAATAACGTCTTACTCTCAGACAATGCGATTCTCCCCACTTCTAGGGTACACGTTTCCCTTGAACGATTGCTTCTAGGGTATCGAAAATGGCACTTCCGGTCAATGTAAGACGCTGATAGGGCGGGGATTAGCAGTGGATGACGGGATCCGCAGCCCGAATGGGGGCGTCTGGCCAACTTTCACCAGGGCACTCGATCAGCTTTGAAACGTCGGTCCTGGAGTTGTGGATGGTGACTGCCCCCGGGGTTTCAAACTTGGTGCTCTGGACTGGTCTAACGTTGACACGCAGGACTCTGCCACGCCACACTCGGTCTGGACTTGATGAAATTCTCAGTTCTTGGAAAAGATTTTGTCGAGCGCCTCTTCCCCTCAATCCCGTCAACTCTGACCATCGTGCGGCACTCACGACCTCAGAAGTCGGTTTCGTTCTTTTAGGAGTATTTCGATGGTTCGATTCTCTTGCCTTTCAGTTACTGTGGTGGTGATACTTGTTTGCACCTCCCTCGCTTTCTCGCAGCACTACTCCATTCAGGACCTAGGGATACTTAACGACTCACGTTGTAGTGGCGCAGCTGCTATGAGTTCTCAGCGCGTCGTTGGCACTTCCGGATCCCCATTTTGTTCCGATACTCATATTCGCGCATTCCTTTGGACCCCTGATACAGGAATGCAGGATCTCGGCACGTTTCCCGGCGGGGATAACAGTTCTGCTTTCGGCGTGAACTCTCACGGGATCGTCATCGGAGATTCAGCCGGAGTTGTGAACGGCAATTTCTATAGCCACGCATTTGCATGGACTCGCGCCGGGGGAATGCGCGACATAGGAGTACTCCCGGGAGGGACTTACAGCTTGGCTATCGGAATCAACGGTTCGGGCCTGATTGTCGGCTACGGCGATGATGCGAATGATGGAAACAGGCACGCGATTCTATGGAGTGGTTCCAGCATGACCGACCTGGGGGCAATCAGTGGTCAGGCAGATAGTCTAGCAGTGGCGATAAATCGCGAGGGTGATGTCGTTGGATACGCGGGCGGTACCGCAGCTCTTTGGCGCGCCGATGGCACGTATGTGAATCTTGGCACTCTGCCCGGGGACTACGCTAGCTCGGCATCTGCAATCAGTGGGGGTCGGATCGTGGGTTGGTCGGCAACTGCGGGCAAGCCTCGAGCGTTCCTCTGGACGAAAAACAAGGGTATGCGAAACCTGGGTCTCCTTCCAAACGGAACCTTCAGCGTCGCAACCGGAGTCATCGGTCAGCAGGTTGTTGGTTACGGAGACAACTCCGGCTTTATCTGGACCCCCGCAAACGGCATGAAGGACTTGAATGACCTCATCGTCAATGGACAAGGATGGCACGTAACGTTTGCCAATGACATCAACTGTGCCGGCCAGATCACTGGCCAAGGCTATCTGTTCGGATGGGCTCACGCGTTTCTGCTAACTCCAGCGCCGTAAGCGGCTGCCAATAACCGAAATCGGGAACGCAAAATCCTTATCCATTCGCCTTAATCATCTGCTCCGCATGCTTCCGTGACGTCTCTGTCAGCTTGGCCCCGGACAGCATCCGTGCCACTTCTTCGGTCCGCTCTTCACCGGTGATCAGACGCACGGTTGTCTTGGCACGTCCCGAAACCTCGCGCTTTTCTATCAGGTAGTGTTGATCGGCGAACGTCGCGATCTGCGGCAAATGAGTTACGCAGAGTACCTGGTTGCCCTTCGATAGAGCTTTCAGCTTCTTGCCGACAGCTTCAGCGGCTCGGCCGCCGATGCCGGTATCGATCTCGTCAAAGACCAGCGTGCGCTGGGCTGCGGCTGATTTCTTCCGCCCGGCGGGGTTCGCTCCTGCCTCCACGCTCGCCTTCAGCGCGAGCATGACCCGCGAGAGTTCGCCGCCCGATGCAATCTGCTCCAGCGGACGCATGGTTTCGCCGGCGTTGGTCGATATGCGATAGACCACCTGGTCTATGCCCGAGGAAGTCCAATGTTCTTCGGCTTCGTTCTCTACGACGGCAATCCGAAAAGATGCTCGCATGGCGAGGTCGTTGATTTCAGCCTCGACAAGTTTTTCCAACTTCCGGCCCGCCTCGGCCCGTTTACGTGAGACGCTGCGTGCAAGTTTCCTGTACTCCTCAACGGCTGCGGCCAGTTGGGCTCGAAGCTCACGCAGCACTTCGTCTTTGTTTTCCATCTCGGCGAGCTTGCGCCGGACGTCCTCGCCGAAAGCAATCGTCTCTGCGAGGGTCGGCCCGTACTTTCGTTTCAACCGGTCGAGCACCGCCAGCCGGTCTTCGAGTTCCGCCAGGCGTTCGGGCGAAGCCTGGATCCCGCCGGCATAGTCACGCAGACTGGCCCCCACATCCTCTACCGCGATGCGGGCTGACTCCAAGGCCGCCAGTGCCTCCTGAAACTTCGGCTCGTAGCGGACCAGTTCCTCCAAATGTTTTTGCGAGGCCCGCAAGCTGGATGATGTCGAGGCATTCCCTTCGTATAGCAAGTCAAAGGCATTCATCGCTGCGCTGTAGATTTTTTCCGCATTCGCCAGCACGCGCTTCTCAGTCTCAAGCTGCTCATCCTCTCCCGCTTGAAGCCGTGCTTCCTCGATCTCGCGGCTCTGAAAGCTCCACAGGTCCAGAACCCGGATGCGGTCTTGCTCATCCCTTTCCAGCTCGGCGATGCGGCCACGAATCTGTCTCCAGGTCGCGAAGGCATCGGCCACCTCCTGCAGCTCAATACCGCCGTACGCGTCCAAGAGCGCCTGCCGCGCCTCCGCGTCAAAATTCACTATCGATTCGTTTTGCGCGTGGATAATCGCCAAGTGCGGCGCGATCTGCTTGAGCACCGCCACCGTGGCCGGCTGGTTGTTGACGAAGACGCGGCCCTTACCTCCGGGCGCAATTTCGCGCCGGACGATCAGCGAGGCATCCTCCGCATCCAGTCCATTGTTTTCCAGGATTTCTTCGACCGCCCGCAGGGCCGCGCCCTCAGTCTCGAATACCGCCGAAACCACTGCCCGCTCCGCACCGGTACGGATCACCTCGGAAGAAGCCTTGTCTCCGAGCAGCAATCCCAGAGCGTCAATCAGGATGGACTTCCCGGCGCCGGTTTCGCCCGTCAGCAGGTTCAAGCCAGCGGCAAACTCGATCACAACGTTGTCGATGACGGCGTAATTCTCGAGTCGGAGTTCGCTCAGCACAAGAGTTTCGTGGTCGGGAAATCACGCGCAGCATAGCACAAACTACTTTCTCCGCCAGCGGCGCGGGTTTGCCGATACCTACTTTGGGAGAGTGTACTTCCTAGTTTGCCTTTTCGCTCCCGAGTTCCAGAAAATCGCCTCGATGCCGAACTTCCCCCGTCTGGTAATCGCGCTCGCGGCGCTTGCATCGCTGCTTTCCCCCGCTTGGGCGCAACACATCGAGTGCCAGCCTTGCAACAACTATTATGGCCGCGTCAAGATTGGCACTTCGGTTCAACATTTGATCCAATTGAAGAACGTGGGCACGCGATCACTGCGCATTACTGCTAAGTCGAAGACTGGTGCCGCGTTTAGGTTCGGCAACTTTCAGCTTCCCGTGAATGTGGCGGTCGGGGCCAGTGTCAAGATGCCGATCATCTTCACTCCGAAGGTGGCTGGCCAGAACAAAGGTACAATCACCCTCACCAGTAACGCCCACAACTCGCCCTTCTCGATCAACGTTCAAGGCATCGGGGTTTCCACTACCCAGGGGCATTTAGCCGTCACCCCTTCAGCGCTTGATTTTGGATCCGTTACCGTCGGTTCCAGTGCCAATCTGCAGATCACGTTCTCGGCAACCGGCGCGCCAGTGACGATTTCCTCCGCCCAAATGTCCAGCGCAGAATTCTCCCTGCCAGTACTGACGCTCCCCCTTACCGTCGCCGTCGGGCAGAACGTCCAGGTGACGGTCCTGTTTATTCCGAATGCCGCCGGCACCGCGTCTGGGCAGTTGACTCTGTCGAGTGATGCCGACAACTCACCCAACGTCGTCTCGTTAACCGGTGTTGGTGTACCGGTGGGGTCTCATAGCGCGGATCTCACCTGGGACCCGAGCAACGATCCTGTCATCGGTTATAACGTGTATCGCGCCGGCAGTAAGAGCGGACCCTTCACACAGATCAATTCGGTCCTGGACGCATCCACCACTTACACCGACAGCACTGTAAAGGGCGGGGCGACCTACTTCTACGAGGTGACTGCGGTCAATGCAGAGAACCAGGAAAGCGTCCCTTCGAATGAAGTCAAAGTTGTGATCCCGAGCCCCAGACGCCCTTCTCCTCATTGACCGACGCGGTACCCAGGCTGGCAGCCAGTCAGTCCTGTTCTATAATCGCGGAAAGGACTCCCCCAATTTCATGCACTTTTCTCCCGTCTTCCTGCTTTTTGTCGGCGGCGAAATCGTGGACCTCGTCCTGCAGACCGGGGCCGTCGCTAAGGTCGTGCTGTTCATTCTGATCGCCTTCAGCGTGCTCTCCTGGGGAGTGATCCTTTCCAAATGGCGCCTGATCAGCCGCGCCCGCACCCAAAGCGCTCGCTTTGTGCGGTCCTTTCGCAAGGCGCAACGCATGCAGGATGTAGCTTCGGTCGCGGGTCAATTTCGCCCCAGCCCGCTGGTGGGTGTGTTCGAAGGCGCGGTCGTCGAGTTCAAGCGCCAGATGGGGACGACCGGCGGCATCCACAATCTGCCGGCCGTCCAGCGCTCAATGCAGATCGCCTCCTCGGAAGAGATCACGCGTCTCGAGCGCAACGTCCCTTGGCTGGCGATTACCGGCGCGGTTACGCCTTTCGTGGGACTGTTCGGAACCGTCTGGGGCATCATTGACGCGTTCCACGGACTCGGCACCGCCGGCGCCGCCACTTTGCGCGCGGTCGCTCCGGGAATTTCCGAAGCGCTGATCACAACAGCGGCAGGATTGGCAGCGGCCATTCCAGCGGTCATCGCCTACAACCTGATCAACGGCTCCATTCGCGAACTAGCCGCCCGCAACGACGACTTTTCTCTTGAGATGCTGAACCTCGTCGAGCGTCAGACACCCCAACCCGCCGAGGCGCGTCGCTAAATGGCATTCACCAACGCTAACGGACGCACGCAGACCGCGCTCTCGGACATTAACATCACTCCCCTGGTGGATGTCGTGCTCGTGCTGCTGATCATCTTCATGGTGACTGCTCCGGTGCTGCAGTCGGGTATTGAAGTCAACGTCCCGCACACGCGCACGGTGAAGGAGATCAGCGAAGAGCGGCTGGTCATCAGCATCGACAAGTCGCAAAAGGTCTACCTCGGTAACGACCCCATCAACATCAACCAGATTGGGGCCACTCTGAAAAAGAGAATTCGCGATCCACAGCACCAGGCGATTTACCTGCGCTCCGACGAGGACGTTCCCTTTGGCGCTTTTGCCACAGTGATGGACGCCATCAAGGGGGCAGGCATCAGCAATGTGAGCATCGTCACGCAACCCATCGATTCCCATGGCGGCAAGCGCTGACATTTATACCGAACGCAGCCAGCTCTCCCGGCCTCTAGCCTGGTCCGCCGTACTGCACCTTGCGTTTGCCACATTCGTCGTCCTCTACACCATGTTTGTTCACGGCTTTCGCGGCGAAGGCTGGGGTAGCGGCGGTGGCGGTGACGCCATGGGAGCCACGCTGGTCAACTCAGTTCCCTTGCCTGCCAGTGAGGTGCAAACAACGAATGTGCTGGCGACGGAATCGAAAGGGCTGTCGAAGTCGGAGCCCAAGGCTCAGGAGCAGGCGCCGGAAGCGATCGCGATCCCGGACAAAAACGCAAAAAAAACAAAACCCAAGCCCACGACGAGCGCCGCAAAACGCAAGCCAGAACCAGAGCCGGAAGACTCGAACCAGATCCCTTACGGTGAAGGTGGCCCTGTCAGCGGCCCCTACACCATGTTCAGTGCGGGCGGCGCCAAGGGCGGACTCGGATTTACCGGCGGAGGCGGAGATTTCGGCAGCCGCTTTTCCTGGTACGTGCAGGGCGTGCAGCGGAAAGTTTCGGAGAACTGGTTGAAGTACGAAGTGGACCCGAGTATCAAGGAAGCAAAACGGTTTTATCTCACATTCGACATTGGTCGCGACGGATCGCCCACTGACGTGCACATTGAGCAATCAAGCGGAGTGCCCCAAGTGGATTATTCGGCCGTCAGGGCCATCCAGCGCATTGATACTTTCGGACCGTTGCCGCCGGAGTATTCTGGAAACAAGGTATCGGTAGAGTTCTGGTTCGATTACAAGCGGTAGTCGTTGTAGCGCCGGCATCTTGTCGGCTGGAGAGGGTGTCTCGCCCTCGCCACGGCAGGCGCGAAGTGCCGGACAAGTTCACAAATGGGCACGGTGGGAAGAGACTCTCATATGGGCAGACTCAGAGCTGGCAGTTATTGTTTCGCGTTGATCGCGCTGTTGCTTTCACTGCCGTCCCCTGCTTTCACGCAGGACTGGATCCGCACCGGTACCGGCCTCGGCGTCGAAAAAGTCCGTCTGGCCGCCTCCGACTTCAAGCCTTCCACGGCCGATCCCAAGAACACCGACCTGCTCAAGGCCTTCAACGACACACTTTGGAACGACCTGGACAACGCCGGCATCTTCGACCTCGTCTCGAAGAGCTTCTACCCGTTACAAGTTCCCGGGCAAGCGGCCGAAGTCGATTTCGCGGCGTGGAATTCGCCTCCGCCGAATGCTTCCATGCTTGCCTTCGGCAATCTGGGAGTGACCGCGGACAAAGTCACGGTTCAAGGCTGGCTCTACGACGTCAAGAACACCGCGTCACCGCAGGTGCTCGGCAAGCAGTATAACGACAACGCGACTGCCGACGCGGTCCGGGTGATCGCGCACAAGTTTGCCGACGAAATCATCTTCCGCCTCGGTGGAGGCATTCCCGGCATTGCTGAGAGCAGGATCTATTTCGTCAGCGACCGCACCGGCCAAAAGGAAATCTGGGCCATGGATTACGATGGCGCCAACCAGCACGCCATCACTCACCTGGGAACAATTTCGCTTTCGCCGCGCATCTCGCCGGACGGGTCGCGGCTGGCTTTCAGCGCCAGCAGCAAGATCGGTTGGGATATCACGATGTACTCCTTCGACCTGAACCGGACGGTCAGCTTCCCACGTTTCGGCGGGATGAACTTCTCGCCCTCATGGTCGCCCGACGGCACGAAGTTGGCGCTCTCCTCGTCCCGCAACGGCTATCCCAACATCTTTGTGGTGGATGCCTCGGGCGGCAATTCGCGGCGTCTCACTTCCGGCCAGGGGCCAGACATATCCCCCACCTGGAACCGCAAGACGGGGGCGCAGATCGCCTTCGTCAGCGGCCGCACTGGCCTGCCGCAGATCTACACCATGGAGGCCGACGGCACCAACGTGCAGCGCCTTACCGACCAGGGCTACGCCGTCTCGCCGAACTGGGCGCCGAATGGTCAGTTCCTGACCTTCTCCTGGATGCGCAAATACGGCCCGGGAGAGCCCGGTTCCAACGATCTCTACCTGATGGATATCGCCAGCAAACAATGGGTGCAACTGACACACGATGCCGGCCGCAATGACTCTCCGTGCTGGTCGCCCGACGGACGACACATTGTGTTCCAGTCGCATCGCACCGGCACTGATCAGATTTTCTCCATGCTGGCCGACGGAACGAATGTGAAGCAGTTGACGTTCAGCGGCAACAACTCACAGCCCAACTGGAGCTGGAAGTAGCAACCTTATTAACAACAGCGAACATTGCGCACCAACAAACACGCGCATAGAATCTGACAAACGAGGTGAACCACGCGATGAAAAGATGGGTAACGCTGGTCTTGATCTTGAGCGCAATCCTAATGGTGAGCGCGTGCAAGAAAAAAGTTGCACCACCGCCTCCCCCGGCACCTCCGCCGCCACCCGCTCCTACGGCTTCATTGTCGGCAAATCCAAACACGGTTGACAAGGGTCAATCCACAACGCTGACATGGCAGACGACCAATGCCACCGACGTTAATATTGACGGCATTGGTCCGGTCGATCTGAATGGTTCGCGTGCGGTGACACCGACTGACTCGACGACGTACCATCTGACCGCGAAAGGCTCGGGTGGTACGCAGGATGCAACCGCGCGCGTGACGGTGAATGCCCCACCGCCCCCAGCGCCGCCACCGCCTTCTCTGACCGAACAACAGCTATTCGCGCAGAACGTCAAGGACATCTACTTCGATTACGATAAGGCGGACATTCGTCCGGATCAGCAAAGCTCATTGCAGGGTGACACGCAGTTTCTGCAACAACATCCCAACATCCGGATCACCATCGAGGGCCACTGCGACGAGCGCGGCTCCACCGAATACAACCTGGCCCTGGGCACGAACCGTGCCGACGCGGTCAAGAACGCGCTCATCCAGAGCGGAGTTGGCGGTGATCGCATCAAGACCATCAGCTACGGCAAGGAAAAGCCGTTCTGCACCGAATCGAACGAATCCTGTTGGCAGCAGAACCGGCGCGGGCACTTCGTATATGAACAATAGTTAGGGCATGAATCAGCATCTAAACCAAGGGCGGCTGCGGCCGCCCTTTATTTCTTGGGTTCAGCCCGCTGGACACGCTTAGGAGTTTTGACATCCAATAGGTCTGTTATGAAATCGAATCGCGTTCCCGCTGTCTTCCCACTGGTTCTCACGCTCTGCCTCGGTCTCGCTCCCGCCTACGGCGCCAGCAAGGAAATCATCCAGTTACAGACCCAGGTCGAGCAACTCCAGCAACAAATGACGCTCATGCAGCAGCAATTCAACGAGCGCATGGGAGTGATGAAGAACCTCGTCGAACAGAACACCGACGTGGCCAACAAACTGAACGCCACTCTCAAGGACTTGACGGCCTCGATCAATAAGCAGCAGCAGGACCGCGCTGCCCAGGTCGACCAGATCTCCGGCCAGATCCAGGCGCTCAACGACACCATGGACGAACTCAAAGTCCGCATGGCAAAACTGAGCAAGCAACTGGAAGACATGCAGTCGACTCAGCAGTCTCTGGCTGCTCAACAGGCGCAGCAGCAGCAACAAGCGCAGGCCATGGCGCAGGCGCCGCCGCCCGACGTGCTCTACAACAACGCCCTCCGCGACTACAACGGCGGCAAGCCCGATCTTGCGACGCAAGAGTTCGGCGATTACGTCAAGTTCTATCCAAACACCGATCTCGCTGGCAACGCATACTTTTATCTCGCGGAATTGCAGTTCCGCGCCGGTAACTATCCTAAGGCAATCGAAGAGTACGACCTTGTGCTCCAGAACTTCCCCAGCGGCAACAAGGCCGCCGCCGCACAACTGAAGAAGGGCTTTGCGCTGCTTGAGCTCGGCAAGGAGGAAGAAGGCACGCGGGAATTAAAGCACGTCATCCAACGCTATCCGCGGACGAACGAAGCCACGCAGGCGCGCGAGAGATTGCGGAAGGTAGGTCCAGCGCCGAAAAGCCGGTAGGGCAGCCAGGATCTCAGTTCGCATCCGACGTCGTGGCCTGCCCCAGCTCAACCCCAACCGGACGCAGGTTGATCCAATCCGTCTGCACCCGATCCCAGTCCTGGATCAGGAAGCCGTACGACTCAAATAGCTGCCGAATGCGAGGACGCTGCCATCCGGCGATCTGTTCCAAAATTGGCACCAGCACAGCGAGAGCGTTGTCACTCAGAACAGTTCGTTTCGCGATCTGCGCAACTAGCTTCGACTCCGACACTGCGATCGTGAAGCCGTCGCGCCGATTGGCGTGCAGCATCACGTGAATGTCTGAGCTGCCATCGCCGACATACACCACGTGATCGGCCGCAACACCAAGCTGTTCCTGCAACTGATCCAGCCGCGTCACCTTGCCGTAGCCAGCCGTGGCCCGCACCAGGCTCTCGATCTCGCCTGAGTCGCTGTACTTGAATTCGGTGCCGAAAATGTGGTCCTCCGGCACAATGCCTTCGAGCGCTGACTTGATCACTTCCACCGGCGCAGCCGACAGCACGTAGAAATCAAAGTGGAACCCGTCTATCCGGCGATCCAGGATTTCGTACACCTGCTTGATGTTTTCTTTGAGGCGGATTTGCTTGCCGGCCTCGTACAGATGATCCTTACGCACGCGTCCCCGGAACTCAGGATCGTGCAGCAGCAGATAGGCCAACTCGGCGCCCTGCTGAACCAGGTTCAGCTTGGCCATGCCTTTGGCCTTCCGCTCAAATTCTTCCAGAGAAATACCAACCAGCTCGCTCAGGACGTAGCCCGTATCGTTAAAGGTCAACGTCTGGTCAAAGTCGCTGGCAAACAGATAATGCTTCAGGGGTTTCTTTGCCATGAAGCATATTAGATTCCTGCCGCCGTGAATGGACCATTAAATTTCGCTATCACCGTCATTACAAGAACTTACCGCCGAGAAAGCGCGGGACATCCCGTTGTCCGAGCGCGTGTTTGAGCGTAGGCTGGGCGGTGCTGGAAAACGATTTGATCCCGCATCCTTTAGGAGGTCACCAGTGCCTGACCACGCAGCCGATCATCTGAAAAATGATTCTGACCGGGGCAAGGGTTCGCTCGAGCCCGACGATCGCAGGCAAGCGGGCAACAACTCAATGCAAGGTCAGCTGCAGCATCGCAACCCGCATCCCCTGGCTTACGGCGCAGACTCCGATTTTCCTGAGCCCGGCAGCAGTCCTGAGCATTCGTTCGAGGGGGAGGTTGGGAAAAAGAGTGCTTAGTTTGGTGGTTAGTGGTTAGGAACGGCTGAAAGGCTTTCCCCGCCAGCCAGAAAAACTTCAACGCCGTGCGTCCTGGATGGTTCCCTGTTCATCTGAATAACCTGCATTGTGCAATTTTCATTACCCAACAAAACTCTGAGGAAAAGAAAAATGGCTCGCATGAAAGCAGTGCAAGTGGGAAGACCCGGTGGCAGCTTCGAAGTCGTCGAACGAAATATTCCCGAGCCCGGCCGCGGTCAGGTCCGAATCAAAGTTGAAGCCTGTGGCATCTGCCACAGCGATGTCCTGGTCAAGGAAGGACTCTGGCCAGGGCTCCCATATCCGCGAGTACCCGGTCACGAAATTGCCGGCCGAATTGACGCCGTCGGCGCCGACGTGACGAACTGGCAGCCCGGCCAGCATGTCGGCGTCGGCTGGCACGGCGGCCATTGCTTCACTTGTGAGTTCTGCCGCCGCGGCGACTTCGTCCTCTGCCGGAACGAGAAAATCACCGCCATTCACTTCGACGGCGGTTACGCCGAATACATGATTGCCCCCGCGGAAGCAGTTGCCGCTATGCCCGACGATCTGACCGCCGCCGAAGCCGCTCCTCTGATGTGCGCCGGTATCACTGTCTTCAATTCCCTGCGTAATGCCGGAGCCCGCGCTGGAGATCTGGTCGCGATTCAAGGTATCGGCGGCCTTGGACATCTGGGAATCCAGTACGCGCACCAGATGGGATTCCGCACCGTCGCCGTCGGACGCGGTCAAGACAAGGAGGCTCTCGCCCGTAAACTCGGTGCGAGTCTCTACGTCGACACGGATTCCGGTAATCCCGTCGACGCGCTCCAGAAGTTGGGCGGCGCACGTGTGGCGCTCGCCACCGCTCCCGATTCGAAAGCTATTTCCGCGCTCGTAGATGGGCTCGCTCCCGGAGGCAAACTTCTGGTGATTGGAGCTAGTGCTGAGCCTTTGACCATCACCCCGTTGCAATTGATCTTAGGACGCAAGGCAGTCCAGGGATGGCCCTCGGGTACCGCCAAGGACTCCGAGGAGACGCTGGACTTCAGCGCCCAAACCGGCGTTCGCCCGATGATTGAACGCTATCCTCTCGAAAAAGCAGCCGAGGGTTATGAACAAATGATGAGCGGCCGCGCCCGCTTTCGAGTCGTATTGACGATCTAGGCCGCAGCGCCCGCTCCCCAGCCGGCGCGCTACTCAACCCCACCGGACGGTCGGTGGGGAGTTTTCCTCTAATTCCCCGAATTTTTCCCAACAAGACACTAGACACCTGACCAAAATCATCTACTATTGTGCCTCGTAGTCACGTCCGAGTGCCGCCGCTTCTGCACGTTGCTCCCTGCTTCCCCTTGCAGCACGGGCCCCGCAGTGAATTTCAAGATCACGAAGGAGATCGCAATGCTTGGAAGAAAGTCCCTTTCCCTCAGACATGCCGTTTTGCTGGCAGGTCTTATGCTGTGTTCATGTTTGTCAGGATTCGCGCAGTCGCGCATGACAGTAAGGCGGGCGGTTCATCGCGATGTGTCTCCGCCTCTGCGGGACATGATCAGGGTGACGCCCAGGCCATCCCGGGTCAAACATGAAGCCGAACCAGCCCGCAGGATCCCGTTGCCTCCCGGCCTATCCATTCTCGAAGAAGATCCTATCCGGCAACAAACCACGGTTCCTTTTACGCCGGTGGTTGGGACAAGCTTTGAAGGTCTTGGCGCCGGTCAATACGGTTTCAGCGTAACCAGTGCACCGCCCGACACGAACGGAACCGTCGGCGCCACTCAGTATGTGCAGTGGGTAAACACTTCGTTCGCAGTCTTCGACAAGACGACCGGTACGCTGACCGCGGGACCGACGGCGGGTAACACGCTGTGGGCGGGATTCGGCGGCGGCTGCCAGACCAATAATGACGGCGATCCAGTCGTTCTCTATGACAAGCAAGCGCAGCGCTGGGTTTTCAGCCAGTTCTCGGTTTCGACCACGCCGTTCCTGCAATGTATTGCTGTCTCCACCACCTCGGATGCGACCGGAACTTACAACCGCTACAGCTTCCAGTACAGCAATTTCGACGACTATCCGAAGATGGGTGTATGGCCTGACGGCTACTACGAAACCTTCAACATGTTCAATGGCAACACGTTTGTCGGCGCCGATGCCTGCGCCTACAACCGCACCGCCATGCTCGCTGGGCAATCGGCCACTCAAGTTTGTTTCCAGCAAGGTTCGTCGGTCGGCGGCCTGCTGCCATCTGATCTGGATGGAACCACGCCTCCGCCTGCTGGTTCTCCAAACTACATGCTGTACTTCGGAACCAACAACCTAAACCTCTTCAAGTTCCACGTGGACTTCACGACGCCCTCGAATTCCACATTTACCGGGCCGACTGTGATCAGCGTGGCGGCGTTCACTCCGTTGTGCAGTGGCGGCACGTGCGTGGTGCAGCCCGGAACCACGCAGCAACTGGATTCGCTCGCCGACAGGCTCATGTACCGGTTGGCGTACCGCAACCTTGGCACCCATGAGTCCCTCGTCACGAGCCACGCTGTGTCCGTCTCCGGAGGTGGCGGCGTTCGCTGGTACGAGATCCAGAATCCCAGCGGCACCCCCAGTCTGGCGCAGCAAGGCACGTTCGCTCCCGACTCAAGCTACCGCTGGATGAGCAGCATCGCCATGGATCAGGTCGGCGATATCGCTACGGGCTACAGCGTTTCGAGCTCCTCCATCAACCCGTCGATTCGATATACCGGCCGCGTTCCTACCGATCCATCCGGCACGATGGAAGCTGAAGTCAACGTGGTCAGCGGAACCGGATCGCAAACCACCGGCCTGAGCCGCTGGGGCGACTACAGCGCCATGCAGGTCGATCCCGTGGACGACTGTACATTCTGGTACACGCAGGAGTACATCAAGACCAACGGCACCTTCAACTGGAACACCCGCATCGCAAACTTCAAGTTTCCGAGTTGCGGCGGCACGGCAACGCCGGATTTCACAATCGGTGCGTCGCCTTCTTCCCTGACCATCACACAAGGTGGGAACGGAACCAGCACCATCACCATTACCAGTTTGAACGGCTTCACTTCCGCAACCACGCTCAGCGCTACAGGCTTACCCAGCGGCGTGACGGCAGCGTTCTCCACCAACCCAGTCACTCCGCCGGCCAACGGCAGTGCGAATTCAACACTGACCTTGACTGCTTCGGGCACGGCAACGACCGGCACAACCAACGTGACCGTCACTGGAGCTTCCGGTTCGCTGAGCCACAGCACGACGATTGCCCTGACGGTAAATTCGTCGGGCGGAGGCGGACTGCAAACCGCAGTCTTTGACAGCACTCTCAAAGCGCCGAAATGCGCGACCGTCGGTTCGGGCTGCGACTCGGGTCCGTCTCTGCTACTGGGACGCGACACGATGAGCGGCGGCGCCGAGCCGAATCAGCCGAACAACATCAACGCCTCCTGCTCGGACGGCACGTCGGGAACGTTCCACTCCGACGAATCCAACGACCGCCTGGTGATCACCACTACCGACGGCACTAACCTGGCGCCGGGAAAGACAGTCACGGTCAGCGCGACAGTCTGGGCGTATAGCGGATTCACCTCCGACGCTCTCGACCTCTACTACACGGCGAACGCGAACAGTCCGTCGTGGGTTTTGATCGGTACGATTGTGCCTGCGGCTGCTGGCGTGAACACGATTTCCCGCAACTACACGCTACCAAGCGGTGGCAGTCTGCAAGCGGTTCGCGCCAACTTCCGCTATCTGGGAAGCGCGTCCTCTTGCAGCACGGGCGCGTATGACGACCACGACGACCTGATCTTCGCCGTAGGCGCCGGTACTCCTGGATTCACCGTGTCCGCTTCTCCGAACGCGGTCAACGTGAGCCAGGCCGGAAATGCCTCGAGTACGATCACGGTCGCCAGCCAGAACGGATTCAACTCCGCGACCACGCTCAGCCTCTCCGCTCTGCCCAGCGGCGTGACGGCAGCCTTCTCGTCCAATCCGGTCACTCCGCCGGCGAACGGTACGGCGACTTCAACCCTAACCTTCACCGCTTCAGCGACGGCCACTACCGGTACCACAAACATCACGGTGACTGGTACCTCGGGCTCGCTCGTCCAGACCACCACCATCGCGTTGACCGTCAGTTCGACAGGCGGAGCGCTTACTGCCGTTTACGACTCCACGCTCAAAGCACCTAAGTGCGCGACGGTGGGTACATCCTGCGACTCGGGTCCGACCCTCCTCCTGGGGCGCGGCACCATGAGCGGCGGAATCGAGGTGAACCATCCCAACACGATCAACAACTCGTGCGAGGACGGCAACTCGGGAACGTTCCATTCCGACGAGTCGAACGATCGTCTGGTGATCGCCAGCACCAACGGCAGTCCCCTGACGCACGGCAACACTGCAACCGTCACCGCGACTGTCTGGGCCTGGAATACGGGCTCATCCGATACTCTCGACCTCTACTACACTGCTAACGCCAACAGTCCGTCGTGGGTCTTGATCGGATCGATCGTCCCTCCGGCGGGTGGAGCCCAAACGATTTCGAGGACGTTCACACTTCCCACCGGCAGCCTGCAGGCTGTCCGGGCCCAATTCCGTTATCTGGGAAGCGCGTCGTCGTGCACGGCGGGCTCTTACAACGACCATGACGACTTGATCTTTGCTGTGAACTAGC
>JACXTT010001775.1_pt1 | contig 35413 bp, 24 predicted proteins | sample 9270951 | NCBI WGS metagenome assembly JACXTT01 (sample SAMN15532306, study PRJNA645909) | rock metagenome | isolation source: weathered quartz diorite | place: Puerto Rico | collected 2017-06-21 | reverse complement strand
ATGCGCACGCTCGAGCAACGGGCGCCGAGCGGCTGCGCGCCGCGCGCCGCGTCCGCGCTGCGAATCGTCCAATGGTCGACCGTGACGCTGCCCGAGCCGGGCGCGGCGTCGTTGAGCAGCGTCAGCTCTCCCGCCGTGACCTCGGCGCCATCGGCGGCCAGCGCCGGCGGCATGCGATCGACCAGGCCCGTCACCAGCGTCCGCGCTGGGGCCGAGATGCGGGTCAGCCCGGACAGGATCGGGAACTCGAAGCCGGTGTCGGCCGCGACCACCACCGGCAGCCGCGTATCGCTGTCCGTCGCGAGCAGCCCGGAGGGATTGAGGATCAGCTCGAAGGTTCCGGTTGGCGCCGCCGCGTCGAAATCGAGCGCGAGGGTGAGCGTGTCACGATCGCCCGGCGCGATCGTGAGCGCGGGCAGCGCGAGCGCCATGGTGTTGCCGGTGGCGGGCGGATCGCCGAGCGACGCCACTTCGACGCCGTTCCAGCGCGCGCGCATGCGCCGGATGGTCGGGCTCGGCGCCACCGGGTTGCTGCTCTCGTCCACGCAGCGCACTGCCAGGCTGTCGAGCCGCACCGCCGCGGTGTGCGCCGCGCCCGGATGACGCAGCACGGCGCGCAGCGCGATCACGCCCGCCGCCCCCCCACCGACCGCAGGCGGCATCTGCGGCGTGCCGACCACGGCCAGCGACTCGGCCGGGATCTCGATGGTGAGCGAGTCGCCTTGGACGCGCGGCGCGCCGTAGACCACCGCGACCCGATGGCCGCTGTTGGGATCGCTGGCGTCGAAGCGCGACGAATCGGCGAGCGCCAGGCGCCAGGTGCCGAGCGTGGCGCCGGCCGGGAGGTCGGCCAGGACGCGCACGTCGAGCGGCGCGTTGACCGGCACCGCGAGCAGCGGCGACAGCGTGAGATCGATCAGGCTGTCCTGGGAGGCGGTGATCGGGCGATCGGCCAGCAGCTGCGGTCCCGAGTACACGGTGAGCCGCTGGATCACCGCGGCCGGCGTGTTCACCGCGTTGCCGGCGCTGTCGCGCAGCGTCACGGTGAACGACGCCACGCGCACGTCCGAGGTCACCCCGGTGACGCCGGGGTTGGTGAGCTGGAGCGTCGCGACGGGGACGTCGTGCTGGCCCTGCGCCGCCTTCTTCGCGCCGCCCGGGACCGTCGCGACGTCGAGCTCGGTGGCCTCGGCCACCACCCGCGCCAGTCCGGTGCGCAGCGGATACGACTGGCCTTGGAGGCGCAGCACCACCGGCGCGCCGGTGGTGGCGTCCTGCCCGACCAGGTAGGTGCTGTCGGGAATCACCAAGCGGAAGTTGGGCACGACGGTGGCCGAGTCGACGTCGAAGGTGACGGCGGCGGTCACGGAGCCGCCGTGCGGAACCAGGATCGGCGTCGCGAGCGTGAGGTCGACGTCGCGGCCGCTGGTCTCGAGCGCGGTGCGGTCGACGTAGGTGGTCGCGCCGACCTTGACGGTCATGCGCGAGAACAGCGCGGCCGGCACGATGCCAGCGCCGGCGCCCGACTCGACGCGCAGCCTGAGGCCGGTGACGCGGACGTCGCTGGTGCTGGTGCCGTCGCCGAGGGTGAGGAACAGCGGCGCGACGTCGTGCTGGCCGCGGTTGACCGAGAGCGGCATCGAGGTCGAGGCGCTCCACGGCAGCGGCGTGGCGGGATTGAAGACCTGGACCTGGCCCGAGGTCGCCGGCAGCGAGCTCTGCGGCGAGCCGCTGCTGGCGCCGACGCCCGAGGCCGAGCCCGAGAAGCGGCTGGCGCCGGTCGCGGTCGCGTCGTAGGTCCATGTGAACACCTGCTGCCCGCCGACGCCGATCGAGGCGCTGGCCGGAACCGGGCCGCTCGCGTAAGTGAGCCCCGCCGTGCCGGTGAGCGTGAGCGACGAGGGCGTGACGTTGTTGATCGCCTCGCCGGCGAGGTCGTGGACGGTCATGCGCACCGTCACCGACTGACCCACCGTGACCGCGCCCGGGGAGACCGCGAGGCTGGCCTGCAGCGCGCGATTCGAGAGCAGCAGCGCGTCCGGGTTGTTGACCGAGAGATCGAGCGGACCGTCGTTGCCCGACTGCACCACCAGGCCGCCGACCGGAATCGCGAGGCGCACCGTGGCGGAGTCGGTCGGCGCGGCGGCCGCGGTGACCGCGACGAACATCCGCGCGGCCGCGGCGTCGAGCGGCACGGCGAGCGGGGCGCTGTCCCAGCCGCCGTTGTTGGCGGTCATCGAGCCGAGGTCGAGATCGTCGCCGCCGAACTGGCCGTCGCCGCCGTCGCGGAACAAGTGCACGTCGGAGAGATCGGTCACGCTCGCCGTGCCCAGATTCACGACCCGCAAGGCAGCAAGCGTGTCGGACTGATAGCCGTTGCGGTGGATCACGACGTCCAGCGCGGGCGCGGGCCCGGCGCTGGGCGCGAGCGTCTGCGGCGGCGCGCCCCGGTCGTCGACCTGCGCGGCCACCATGCCGTTCACGCGCCACGCCGCGCCCGGCCCGATCGGGAACGACGCCGAGAGCGAGGTCGGATCGGAGAACGTGACGTCGGCCGCGCCGTTGAGCGAGGCGGCCAGCGTGTCGTTGTCGCTGGCGGCACCGAGCGAGACGTCGCCGGTCACGAACAGCAATCCCGATTTGCCCGCCGGCAGCGACCAGTTGAAGCCGCCGAAGCTGGCGCGGCCGTTGATGAACAAGGCCGTGCCCAGGATCGGATCGGTGGGCTCGAGCACGCCGTCGCCGTCGTCCTGGCGCAGCGTCAGCGCCTGCACCTCGCCGTCCAGCTCGGCCTGCGTTCCCGGACCCTTGCCGGAGTTGGTCACAGTGAGCCCGGTGAGCGTCTTGGCGACCGAGTAGGTGTTGGTGGCGACCAGCTGCAGCAGCGGTGCGCCCGTCTGCCCGGGCGCGATCGTGGCAGGACTGACCGGCTTGCTGGCGAGCACGACGCGATCCACGACCGCGATCGCCTGCTCCGAAGGATTGCTGACCGCAACGTCGATCGGGCCGTCGTCGTCGCTCGACACGCCCACGCCAACGTCGGGCAGGGTCGGCAACGAGAGCCGCACCGTCCGACCCGCCTCGGCCAACTCCGCGACGTCGACGCTGACGAACAGACGCTTGCCGCCGACCGGCAGCGGGACGCTCAGTCCGGAGAGCTGCCAACGGTCGCCGGTGAAGGCCAGCGCGCCGAGGCGGGTGTCGGTCGAGGCTTTGAAGACGCCGTCGCCGTCGTCGAGCCAGGCCTCCATTCCGGTGATCTCGTCGCCCGGCCGCGCCGTGCCGAGGTTCTGCACCGCCAGGCGCTGGAGAAGGTCGGCCTGATAGCCGTTGGCGGGAATGCGCACGTCGAGCGCGAGGTTGCGCGTCGAGCCGACGGGGAGCGTGGGCGCGGACACGGCGTTGACGCCGATCTGCGCCGCGCTCATGCCATTGACCGGGAAGTCTCCCGACGGGCTGATCGGGAACGATCCCGTGGCCGACACCACGCCACTCGAAAACGTGAACGCCTGCGCGTTGGCGATGGCCAGATCGAGGTCGTCGGAATCGCGCGCGGTCAGGGACGCCCCGCTCACGACGTAGAGTCGGACCGTGGAGCCGGCCGGAATCACGACCGAGAAGCCGGTGAAGCGGGCCGTCCCGGTGTTGAAGCTCGCGATCGCGATGGGGCTCGTCCCAGCCGGCGGGTCATCGGGGAGCTGCTGGATGCTGACCTTGGCGATTCTCGCGCGCGCCTGCTGAACCAGAATCGGCGACTTGTCCCACAGCTCGAGCGTCTGCCAGTCCTGGTCACGCTGGGCCTGCGTGTTGCCATTCGGGGTGGTGAAGTTCGTGAATGTGATCCCGGTCAGCGTGGCGGAGAACACGATGTCGCTGTTCGTCAGCGTGAGGACGAAGACTCGGTTCTGGACTCCGGGGACGGCGGTGGTGCCCGCCTGCGAGCCTGAAACGGCGACATTGGCCAGCGCGGCGTCCACGGCCAGGAAGGAGCCGCCCGAAAACACCGCGGCGCCCATGACGAAGGAGCGAAGTCGAGATCGTGCTGACATGCCGCCCAACCCAATAAAGTGAAACGCTCGACCCTGCCGGTTCGCTGAACCGGCAGGCGTGTCAGGCGTTATCGACCGAAATCAGGTTGGGATTGAGTCCAGGGACTGGGACTGGGTCAGAACCCCCAGGCGAGCCCGAGGCGGGCGCCGGCGCCGCTCATGTCCACGCTCTCGCGCAGCGTGCCGCCGGTGGTCGGATCGTCGACGTCGCGGGACAGATCGGTGGCGCCGTTGTAGAACCCTTCGGCATTGACGCGCGCCTGGCCCGAGAGCGGCATCGACACGCCGGCCCACAGCTGCCAGCCGAAGCCTGCGAAGTTGCCGTCGAACTTCTCGCCGGTGGCGAAGTTCTCGGCCGAGAGATGCAGCACCTCGACGCCGCCGGCGAGTCCGACGTAGGGCGTCACCGTCGCGCCGCCGCCCCCGACCTGGATCATGCCCATCAAGGGGATGAGATCGGACGAAGAGCGCGAGATGTCCTCGCGCACCTGGATCGTCGTGCCGCCGGGGCCGGGTTGCTGGCTCAGCACCTGCGTGTCGCTGTTGCCGCGATGGCGCCATTCGACCTGACCGCCGATCACGACGTTGGGATCGACCGCCAGCCCGCCGCGGAAGCCGATCAGTCCGCCCGGGTGCTCGGCGCCGTCGACGTCCTGGATGCCGATGTGGATCTGCGAGAAGGTCTCCGGGCGCCGGCCGTAGTCGTCCCGATAGGCGGGTCTGCCATAGCGCGGGTGATAGCGAACTTCCTTGGGCTCGTCGGGCGGAGGCGGAGCGAAGTCGCCTCCCGCGACGATGATGGGCAGCGCCAGGGGAGACACTTCGGTGACCGGCGCGGCGTTGGAGATCCCCGCAGCCGCGAGCCCGATCGCGGTGAACGCGACGATGTGGTGCTTCATGGAATCCTCCGATCCACTCACGGCCCTGAACAGTGTGACCTCGACGGGGCACGGGTCGTGCACGTGGCGTGCCGAGCCGTGCGCGGCGGCCGGAGCGCCGCATTTTCACGGACTTTGCGCCCGCGATTGTTGCGGCTGCGCCGCACCGCGTGCTAGCGTGCCGCGCCCTTCGACATGATCCCCTCGAGCTTCCTCGTCGCCGCCCTGCTCGCCACTTCCGGGCCTTCCTCGGGTCCTACGATGGCGGTCGAGGACACGATGCACACGGCGGTTCCCGAGGTGCTGGTGCGCGCGCCGCGGATCACCCTGGACGAGATCCTGGAGCGGGTCGCGCGCGGCGAGGCCCGGCGCGAGTCGCTGATCACCGACGAGAGCTTCACGGTCGTGGTCCGCGTCATGCGCGAGGTCGTCCACACGCGGCACGAGCCGCGTCTGGTGGAAGAGACGGTGTGGCGAGTCTACAAAAAGCGCCCGGACAAGGTGCGCAGCATCCAGCTCAGGCGGCGCGAGCCGAAGCCGCCCAAGGCCGGGGCGCAGGCCAACGTGGACATGGACTTCACGCCCGACATGGGCGAAGAGGTGGTGAACTTCGCCTTCCGGCCCGACGCGCGCGACACCTATCGCTTTCACATCGTCGGCCGCGACGTGGTCAGCGGCCACCTGATCTATCGCATCCAGTTCGAGCCTCGCTCCGCGCTCGATCCGCTGGCGCCGAGCGGGCTGGTGTGGGTGGACACCAACGACTTCGTGATCCTGCGCGAAGAGGTGCACTTCGAGCGCTCCCCGATTCCGGTGGCGCTGAAATCGATCGACCGCATGGTGGTCGAGCGCGCCCAGTCGGACGGGCACTGGGTGCTGTCGCGGGTGCTGATGCGAGCCGAGTTCACGGTCTCGATCCCGACCTTCGGCAGCTCCTTCGACGTGGCGGTGCAGTTCAGCGACTACAAGATCAACGCCGGCATCGACGACAAGCTCTTCGAGCGCGCCGCGCGATGAGAGGCCTGGCGCGCGCCGGCGCGATCGCGGCGCTCCTCCAGCTGGCCGCGGCGGCGGCGCGGGCTCAGAGCGCGGCACCCGACACCGGCCTGGGCGGCTTCCTGCGCGGCCTCGCCGACTCGACCGACATTTACTTCGGACCCTCGAGCGCGCCGCTCGACACCGTCGGGCTCGACAGCACGCTCGCGTTCCGGCTCGCCAATCCCGAGCTGATGAGCGACGTGCGGCGGGCGCGGCCGTCGGTGGCGCCGTGGTTCAGCTTCAATCGGGCCGACGGCGCGCTCTATGGCGGCGCGGTCACGATCGGCCACGCGGAGCGGCGCGGCTCGATCTCGGGCCGACTCGGCTACGCGGCTGGCCCCAACGTCTGGCTCGGCGGCGGCGCCTATCGCAAGCGCTGGGTGACGAGCGAGGAAGGTCGAGCCGCCGAGATGCGGCGGCGGCGGCGCAGCGAGACCGCGTGGACGCTGGAGGTCTCGGGCGGGCGCTTCACGAACATCCTCGATCTCGAGCACGCGGTGTCGTGGCAGCGCGTGCTGCGCGCGCTGGTCAACGGCAGCGATCGCCACCACTACCTGCGGCGCGACGGCTACCAGCTGCGGCTCGAGCGCGAGAGCGCGCGCTCGCGGCTCGCGCTCGGATTCCGCGATCAACTCGAGTCGCCGCTGGTCACTACCGACACCTGGAACCTGCTGCACAGCGTTCCCAAGGTGGCGTTCAATCTTCCCGCCACCTTCGGCCGCGCGCGCGAGGCCGAGCTCCAAGGCACGGTGCGCATCCCGCGCACCGGCTGGCAGGCCGAGGCCGATCTGCGCTACTCCGGGCCGGCCTTGGCGAGCGACTTCGACTATCGGCGCTACAGCGTCTCGACCGGCGGCGACGTCGGCCTGGGACGGATCGCCACGCTCGTGCCGCAGCTCCAGTACGGACGCCTCGAGGGCGACGTGATTCCGCAGGCCGCCTTCTATCTCGGCGGTACCCACTCGCTGCGCTCACTCGAGACCAACGCGCTGGCTTCGAGTCGCAAGGCGTTCGGCCGGCTCGATCTGATCTTCACCCCCGACCTGGCGCAGCTCTCGCACGTTCCCCACCCGGCCGCCCTGGTGCTGCAGGGCGCCTTGTTCGCCGGCTCGGGCGCGGCGTGGGGGCAGGATCCCTTCGGCGGTCCGTCACGCGGCGGCGACGCGCTGCCGGATGCGTCGGCGTGGCTGAGCGAGGTCGGCGTCTCGCTCTTCTACCGGCCCGGCCTTCCCGAGCCGCGCGCCTTCGTGCGCCTCGACTACGCGCGCGGCGTGGGCAACAACCCCGCCCACCACGTCGTGCTCTACTACTCGACCCCGCTCGACCTCATCCACCGGCTCGAATAGCGAGAGCCCCGGCGGGGGACTGCCGGGGCTCCGAGACCGCTCCATCCCTGGCCCTGGGTCAGGGTGGGCGGGTTACGACGTGCGCGTCCGATCGTTGTGCTTGAGCCGATAGATGCGACGGCTCTGGACGTTCTGGGCGTGCGTGATACGACGACGCTCGCGCGGCGTCACGACTCCGTCCGCCTTCGCGCGCCGCTCCATGCGATGGACGTGGCGCTGCCCGGCCGCGAGGCGCGCGTGCTCGCCACGGGTGAGCTCGCCACTGCGGACGCCTTGACGGATGCGCTGATGCTGACGCACTTCGCGTCGGTCGATGCGCGGCGTCTGGGTGTCGGCGTTGGCCATACCGGCGCCGAGCGTCACCAACGCGAGCACCATGGCGATGAGATGAATGCGCTTCACGGAAAACCTCCTTGGGTGGCCGCTTCGCGACCCGCCCACTCAGGGGAGCTTTCAACAGCCCAGCGCGAGGAGCCGCATCCAGCAAGTCCTCGAGGCGACTTCGGACCTGACCCGTTGACGTGACCGAGGGTGGCCGAACCGCCCCCCACGCTTCCGCTTCTTCGATCGAGCAGAGAGCGTGCCCGTGACCAGCGCGAGGTCGACCCTCAGACCTGGGGCCGGCTTACAGACCTTGGGTGGCCTCACCCACCGAGGTCGGGTGTCCCGCCGGGTTCACCGGTAGGCCGGCTCTGGCCGCGATGGGCCAACCGGCCCCGCGCGGCGCGGAGCGATGCGCCGCGCACACTCGCGCGCCCGCGCCGCCACTTCCGCTTCGTCGATGGTGACGAGCACGCCGTGATCCATCACGATCTGGCCCGCCACCATGACGCCCGAAACCGCCGCGCGACCGAGCGCGGCGCCGAGATGGGTGAAGACCGACTCGCGATCGAGCTCGGTGGGGGGACGGTAGTCGACCAGGATCAGGTCCGCGGGCGAGCCGGCCTCGATCATGCCCAGCCCTTCGCCGAACGAGTGCTCGGCCCAGCGCGCGCCGGTCACGAGCGAGCGCTGGTAGTGGAGGCGGGCCATTTCCGCCTCCGCCGCGACGGCACGGGGCGCGAGGACGGGCGGCGCGTGCGGCCCCGAATCGCTGCCCCATGCCCGATCCGCATCCGGATCGAGCGGCGTGGATGGAGAGGCCACGAGCAGCGCCGGTTCCTCGTTGCCCGCGAAGCGCGCGGGTGCGAGGCGCTCGGCATGCGCCCACAGCGTCGCGCGCGAAAAGTGACGCGGCGTCCAGCGCGACCCGGCGGCCCTGGGCGCGAGCTCGACGTGAAGCGCTGCACGGTCGGCCGTCTCCTCGACCATCGTCCCCAGCTCTTCCAGTCCCCGCGCGCTGCGCACCCGCAGGCCAAGCAGCGCTCCCACGCGGCCGTCGCGCACGCGTCGCAGCTCGGACGCGAGCCCCAACGACTCCTCGATCGCCGCGCGGCGCTCGGCCGCGCCGTCCTCTTCGTGCGCCGCGTAGGCCGTCGCCACGCGCACGCCGATGCGCCGCGCGGCATCGGCGACTTCGGAGAGCGAGAAGTCGAGGAACGATCCGGAGCGATGGAGATCGAAGGTCGTGGTGATGCCGTGGCGGACGCTCTCGGCCAGCGCCGCCAGCGCGGCCCAGCGCACGTCCTCGGGCGCCAGCGCCTTGTCGTAGCCATCCCAATCGGCGAGGCACTGGAGGTCGAGCCCGCGCGCCAGGTGTCGAGCGAGATGGGCGTGGGCATCGACCAGCCCCGGCAGCAGCAGTCGGCCGCCCGCCGGCCACACCGTCTCGTCGCGATAGGCGGCGGCCAGGGTGCCGATCGGGCCGACCTGCGCGATGTGGGCGCCGGCGACGCGGACGCCGCCGTCCTCGATGACGCGCGGCTCGGGGCCGCCGGTGACGACGAGCGCGGGACCGATGATCACGTGAGGTGGCTCAGGAGGGCGCCTCCTTGCGATCGAGCGCACCGCCCGCGTCCGTGCGGGAGGGCGAGGCGGAACCTGGCATTGGCGCCGCGGCCTGTCAAGGCTTCGGGCGTTGACCTCGTCGTGCTTCGGTCCTAACGTCGATGCGATGCAGTTCCACTCCGAGCTTCCACTGCTCGAAGGAGTGGAGATCGCGGACCCGCTGGGCGCCGTCCGAGCGCTTTCGCATCTTCCCTATCCCTTCCTCCTCCACTCGGCGCTCCACGGCGACCGGGCACGTTGGTCTTATTTCGGAGCGGACCCGTTCGCGGTCTTCAAGGCCTCGGATTACGAGGATGCGCTCGCGCTGTGGCGAGCCTTGTCGGGGCGCGTGATCGGCAGCGATCCACCGCCGACCGCGGTGCCTTTCACCGGCGGGGTCGTGGGCTATTGGGCCTATGACTTCGGGCGCCGCCTCGAGCGACTGCCGACGATCGCGCGCGACGATCTGGGTCTGCCCGACGTGCTGCTCGGCTTCTACGACGTGATCGGGGCTTACGACCACCTCTCGCGGCAGGCGTGGCTGTTCTCGAGCGGGCTGCCGCTCGACGACTCGCTGCGCTCCAGCCGCGCGCAGCAACGCTTGGATCATTTCCTGCGCCTGCTGACGGCAGGGCGACGACAAGGGCCGCGACTGCCGCGCCACGACCAGCCGCAGCTGCTGGCCTCCACCTTCGACGCGGATGGCTACCGCCGGGCGGTGGAGCGCGTGAAGCATCACATTCGGGCCGGCGACATCTTCCAGGCCAACCTCTCGCAGCGCTGGACCTGTCCGATCGAGCCCGTCGAGCCGGCGGCGCTGGCGCTCGCCCTCAGCGATGCCCTGGCCTTTCTCTCGCCCGCGCCGCACGGCGGGTTCTTCGCCGCGCCGGATCACGCGGTGGCGTCGGCGAGTCCCGAGCGCTTCCTCGAGCTGCGCGGCGGCGACGTCGAGACGCGGCCCATCAAGGGCACGCGGCCCCGGTCGGCGAACGAGCGCGAGGACCGCGAGCTCGGGCAGGGCCTCCTGGCGAGTCCCAAGGACCGGGCCGAGAACGTCATGATCGTCGACGTGCTGCGCAACGATCTGGGGCGCGTGTGCGAGACCGGCAGCGTCGGCGCCTCGGGACTGTGCGAGCTCGAGACCTTCGCCCAGGTCCACCACCTGGTCTCGACCGTCCAAGGGACGCTCGACGAGGGCCTCGACGCGTTCGACCTGCTCCACGCCTGCTTCCCGGGCGGCTCGATCACCGGAGCTCCGAAGATTCGCGCCATGGAGATCCTCGAACGCCTGGAGCCGGTGCGGCGCCACCTCTATACGGGCAGCCTCGGGTACGTCGACTGGCGCGGCGACGCCGACTGGAACATCGCGATCCGCACCGCGATCGTGAAGCCGACGGCGATCTACGTCGCCGCGGGCGGCGGGATCACCGCCGACTCGGATCCCGACGAGGAGTATCGCGAGACCCTGCACAAGGCCGCAGGCCTGGTCCAGGCGCTCGAGAACGTGGTCGGCCCCGTGGCGCTCGCTCCAGCCTTGGCCACCACGGCTTGAGCCACGAGCCGCGCGAGCGTTCGGCGGCGCGGATTCCCGAGCGCTGGGTCTGGATCGACGGCGAGCTGAAGCACGGCGCGGACGCGACGCTCTCGGTGTTCGACCGCGGCGCCCGGGACGGCGAGGGCTTGTTCGAGACCTTGCGTCTCTACCAGGGCCAGCCCTTCCAGTGGTCACGCCACCTCGAGCGCCTGGTGGTCTCCGCGGCCGAGCTGGGCTTCCCGGTCCCACCCTCGCCGCGCGCCCTGCGCGCCGGACTCGAGCGCTTGGTGGAGCAGAGCGGCGCCTCCGACGCCGTGGCGCGCATCACCGTGACCCGCGGCATCCCGTCGGGCGGGGCCGGGCGCCGCACCCGCACCAGCTCCTGGATCGAGGTCGAGCCCCTCGCCGCCCGCAAGTGGCACGCGGCGGGCGGTGCCGTTCGCCTGATCTGCTCCCGCCAACCGTTCGAGCCCGGCCCGCTCGGCCGCCACAAGACCACGAGCCGGCTCGCCTATCATCTCGCGCGCGAGGAAGCGCGCGCCGCCCGCGCCCAGGAGACCTTGCTGTTCAATTCCTCGGGCTGGCTGCTGGAAGGCGCGGTCTCCAACGTCTTCGTGGTCGAGGGCGGCGCGGTCTACACGCCCCCGCTCGCGCTCGGAATCCTGCCCGGCATCGCCCGCGCCACGGTGTTGCGGCTCTGCGCCCGGCTCGAGCTGGCGGCGGAGGAGCGACGTCTCACGGCTCACGACCTGGCGGCCGCGGACGAGGTCTTCGTCACCAACTCCGTCCAGGAAGTCGCGGTGGCCGACGCGGTGGATGGCCGGGCGCTCGGCGCGCCGGCGGTGGGAACCCGGCTCGCCCAGGCCTACGCGGCCGAGGTGGCGCGCGAGCTCCACGAGCGTGGCGGGGTGGCGCCGCGACCGGAAGCGTGAATTCACGCTGACCTCACGCCGACAATCAATCCATGGAATCAGAACGTCCTGGAAGCGCCCCGCGCCCGATGGCACGGGCGATGCAGAAAAGGCTCGTGAACCACCTTCGCGGCGGCAATGTGACAGGAGATTCGACGATGGCTTCGGCCCCCAACGGGCACGCCAGGATTGGGAGCGGCCGGGTCAAGGGTGGGCGGCTCGAGTTCTTGGTGCCGCATCTGCTGCGCGGCCAGCTGCTGCGACCCGGCTTCGTCCGGCTCAGCCTGCGCCTCGGGGTCGCCCAGCAGATGCCGGGCTGGGCCAAGCTCCAGTTCACCAACGCCGGCGTCAGCCCCGGCGATCTGGCCCGCGTGCTGGGGCGGATCACCAGCCTGGCGTCGTGGGTCGACGAATGGGAAGCGCTTGGGCGGGCGCACGAGCAGGGCGCCCAGGACGCCCTGGCTCTGGGCCGGATGGCCGACGCTGCGCGCCGATTCATCGCCGCCTCCGCGGCCTACAACTTCGCCCAATACGTCATCTTCCTCGACATGAGCCGCAAGCGCGACCTGCACGCGGCTTGCGTGCGCGCCTACGCTCAGGCCGCTCCGCTCATGGATCCGCCGGCGCGGCCGTTCGAGGTGATGTTCCGGCGCCAGCTGATGCGCGGCTACGTCCGCATCCCGAAGGGTCGCGGGCCCGCGCCCGTCGTGGTGATGTTCAACGGCACCAACGCGGTCAAGGAAGAACTCCACTGGTGGAGCGAGTCCATGCTCGAGCGCGGGCTCGCTGTCGTCGTCTTCGATGGCCCGGGGCTGGGGCGGACCTGGAATCGACTCTCGATGGTGGCCGAGCCACGGCCGGTCGGAGTCTCGATCCTCGATCACCTCGAGACCTGGCCCGAGCTGGACTCGGGGGCGATCGGCTTCCTCGGCCTCAGCCTGGGCGGCTACCTGGCAATCCGCATGGCGTCTCATGATCCGCGCATCAAGGCGGTCGCCGCGATCAGCCCGCCGTATTCGGCGGACATCTACTGGAACGTGACGCTATCGAGCATGCGCCGCGAGCTGGCGGCGCTCTACAACCTCGACGAACGAGAGATGGGTGCGGCGATCGAGCGGATTACGCTGGCCGGCGTGCTTCCCCAGCTCCGCGGCCCGCTCCTGCTGGCGGCGGGGGGACAGGACCTGGTCACGCCCGGAACCGAGGCATGGCGGATCTTCGAGGACGCCCGCTGCGAGCGCGAGATCGTCTACTACCCACGGGGGGCGCACGACTGCTTCAACGTGGTCACCGACCTGCGGCCGCGGGTCGTGTCGTGGATGTCGCACCGGCTCGAACGCCATCGCCGCGTGCCGCACCCGATCGAAGCCCTCCCTCCCAGCGGCTGGCTGGCGGCCGAGGCGGTCGACATCGACTTCGCCGAGGCCTTGGAGGGTGAAGTGACGCGCCCGGCCTGGAGCCCCGACCCTCGTTCGGCCGACCCGGTGCGGTGGACATGGCCCTGGGGGACGCGCGAGACGACGCGGCTCGAGATGGTGCATCGGGTCGCGGCTTCGACTCTGGGAAGACCCGAGGATCGCAGGCAGAAGTGATACCGGAAGGCCTTTCCGGGCCCAAGGCGAGCCCCGGATCGACCCGCCGGCGACCCCCGATCACACCCGCCGCCCCCGCCCGCATCCCGCGGCCACCAGCCAAGACGGGCCGGATGGATCGCCGGAACCAAGCTCAAGACATAAGCCAAACATCAGGTTAGGAGTTTTGCAGGACATCTGAGCAGGCGCCCGCCGATCCTTTTCCAAGCCGATCTTCGCGATAACTCTTGAATTAACAGCCGCTTCTCGCGTAAATTCCGCGTCAAGCAAAGGTCAGCAGATGGTCGGCCCCAAGCATCGGGCGCGGCCTCTTTTGAATTCTTCTTATGGGAAAGGGGGTCGTCGCTCGCTTCCAAGACCATGCCCTCTGCCGCAGGGCGCCCGTCCATGGCTCGCTCTGATTTCGAGCTGGCCGGTTTCAGGCGTCACCTCGCTCATCAGTGCATGATTCACAACCCTTCGGGACTGGCCCCGGAGGATCACGGAGGTGCGCAGATGCAGTTTCGTATGAGAGCGCTTCTCGTCACCCTGCTCTTCGGGCTGGCGGGCGCTTCCGCGTTCTTGCTCAGCACCGCGTCGGCTGACGTGGTGGTTCGCAGTCCTTATGAGCAGGAGCTTCGGACGCGCGTTGCCAGAAGCAGAATCCGAACGAGCGCCGGCAGCGATCCGGACACCGTCTGGGTCGGCCACGTGAACACCGTGCAAGCGGGCGTTCCGGGGACGCCGGGTGGTTACGGTCCGTATCACGTCGGTCGCGGCCCGCACCGCATTCTGAATGGTGCTCTGGGCTCGGCGTCCGATTGGAACGGCACGTGGGATTTCGACCACTTCCAGAATGGCGAGACCGACTCGCTGCAGGGCTGGTGGCCGATCCAGGCGCCGTTCGGGTCGAGAGGACCGACCGACTTCGACGACAACCTTCGCCCCTGGTTCAGCCTCGATTACGGCAATCAGGGCAACTACGTCATCCCGCAGGGTTCACCCAAGCGCACGTTCGGCGTGGTGGGTTACTGGCATCGCGATCCGGGCAGTGCTCTGTCGCCGCTCCCCAATCCGGATGCCGTGCCGGGCCCCAACCCCGAATGGACGCCGATCGCCGGGACTGCGTCCGCGTGGTGTGGTCTGCGGGCCGAGGGTGATAACTCCATCATCGACCCGATCACAGGCAATCCGATCAACGCTTACGTGCTGTCCTTCCAGGGCAACAACAGCGGCGCCCAGTTCGCTCCCACCCGCACCCAGGGGACCGATCACAACTTCCCCGGCTATGGGTCGCAGTGGGATCAGCTGATGTACCGCGACGTCGCCTTCGCCGCGAACGCCACGGGCAGCGTGACGCTCACGTTCAAGTACACCACCAACATGAGCCTCGGCCAGAGCGGCCTCCATGCCACGCAGTGCGGCTGGTTCGACAAGGATCCGCTCAAGACCGTGGTGTTGGGTGACGGCAACTACCGCAGCATCAATGCCCAGGGAACGCTCGTCGACTCCTTCATGGTCTACATCGGCGCTCCCGTGGACGAAGCGAACTGCATGTTCTCGGACGGCTCCATCGGTCCGGTCTACGACCTGCAGCGTCGCTGGTTCTCGGAGGTGGTGAAGATCAACAATCCGGGAACGTCGTATGAAGAGAAGCTGAGCGTGGCCGGATCCAACGGAACGCCCGCGGCTCCGATCCTTGCCAGCTTCACGTTGACCCAAACCGAGGTGAACAACATCCTCGATGCCGACGGCGGCTCCGGTAACGGCGGCCGGCTGCGCATCGTGTTCCGCGTCAAGACCAACCGCGGATTCGATGACGAGAACAGCGGAAACTCCCCTCCCGAGGGCAGCAACACGACCGGCGAACCGACGGGTGCGGGCTTCAGCTCGCTGACTCGCGGCGCGGCCATCATCGACGACGTGACCTGCAGTGGCGGCGGCGCGGCCGCTCTCAACAATGGTTTCGAGAGCGCGAGCGACGTCGACAACAGCACCCTCACGCCGGCCACCACGGCGTGGAAGACCACCGGCAAGCCGCCGGGGGCCTGGTTCCACGTCCATCGCATCAACGACCCGGGGTCGCCGCTTCCGTTCACCGATCCTTGCGGCGCCATCACGGCGGCGGTCCGGTTCTGCAACATGACCGGCGCAGTGCTTTCGCCCGGTAATCACGATGCGGGCGACAAGACGGGCGGCTTGTACGGCGGCAACACGCAGGATCAGCAGAAGTACGTGGTCTCCCCGACGATCAACCTGAAATCGACCGGCCCGGGTGACTACAACGGGCAGGGGATCGACGCCGAGATCGCCAGCCGAGTCCCGGAGTTGTGGGGCGACTATCTCCACAACGTCTACAACTACGACATCACGGGCAACGGCTTCCGCTTCGGATGGCAGTCGTATCCGTGTACGCAGGACAACGGCCAGAAGATCTGGGGCGAAATGAACAAGAGTGGGTTCTTCAACAGCTGGAGCAACCTCGGATGCTTCGAGGAGCTCCTGGAAGATCCCAAGACCGACCAGATCGTCGTCACTAGCAACGCCAGTGGCGTTCCTGACTCGTTCCGCGTCTACATCGAGTCGATGTCGCGCTGTTTCGCCAAGACAGCGACCGTCAGCTCGGTGGCTTGCTCACCGACGACCGGCGCCAATGCGGGCGGCTACTTCGACGATCTGTCGATTGGCTTCGCCAAGGCGCCGCCGCCTCCGTCGCTCGCGGCGACCTTCACCAGCCAGTTCCAGGACTGCTTCCCCGTCAACAGTCAGGCGAAGACGGTCAGTGCGTTCGGCCTCGCCTACGACACGCTGGCGGCTCGCATCCAGACTGGCTACAACATCGCTCCGCAGACGGGCAGCACCTCGATCACCGGCACGAGCGCCCGCGAGAACATCTCGGGCGATACGTCGCTGGCGGCCGGAGCGGGTGACAACGTCCGCATGGATCTCGTGTTCCGTATTCTTCCGGGACCCGGGAACTACGTGACGATCGGCAGCAAGGCTTCCGGCGTTGCCCGCCGTCCGGACGAGGCTCCGAGGGTGCTCGCCTCGACCGCGGACGTCGGCCTCGCGGCCCATCCCAGTCGGTTCTTTGGCGCGTATCTGGCGGACAACGGCGCCTTCGGGACGCCGGGTGGTCATGGCGGCACCGATGGGCATTCGTGGAATCCGAACGTGTGGAACAGCGCTCGGATGGACACCACGGAGACCAACTTCTTCCCGATCACGGGTCTGTTCGACAACAACAGCACGACCCAGTTGACGCTCGGGTCGTGGATGTCGAGCTATCACGAGAGCGATCCGAAGTTCGCGACCCTTGGCATCGAGAAGAACCGCTGCTTCTTCCAGAGCGCGGCGAAGCCGGCCAAGCTGAACGCTCTCAAGATCAACTGTGGCAACCTGAACGGTAACCCGGGGTACCCGCCCACGCCGCTGTACCAGAACGCGGGCGTGCCCGTCGCCGGAAGCGGTCTCGCGGCTTCCGAAAACGGTCTGCCTCTGGGCCACACCTACGAGTACACGAAGATCCTTCCCGACGGCATCTTCACCCCCGGTACGGAGGTTCAGTACTTCTACCGGAAGTCGACGATCGGTGACCCGATCACGGCCTTCGAGATGTCGCCGGATACGAACTACATCTTCCCGCAGAACACGGAGGAATTCGGATACTTCGACTTCCACCGCTGGCGCGATCTGCGCATCCTTCCTGATCGTTGGAAGGATCCCAGCTTCGCGGCGGGTGGCACCGGCATGGCTTGCATGCTCGTTCTCGACCTCGGCGAGCGGCGCGGCGACCTCGGTATCTGGATCGCCACCGCGGACTCGATGGGGATGACGACGGCGGGCAAGCGTGGCGCTCACAACGGCTGGCGTGCTCGTCCGGACCAGAACTGGGCCGGCGTGAACGTGGGCAGCGACGATTCGATCTGCCGTCGTGACAACGGCGGTCAGCCGGGATCGATTTTCGACATGTACTCGGTCATTTCGGGTGAGTCGAACGTTCCCGCGGGTCGTCTGGGCAGCCGCGGCGCCAACCACAACAGCGTGGGCGGTAGCCTCACGGTCGGCAAGTGGACGACCGCCGGCCCGAGCGAAGACATGGTGAAGAACTACCGCGTCCTCGTTCTGCTGGCCGACGATATCGGTGACGAAGCGCTGGGTCCGATTCCCGATCAGACGGATGACGACATCGGCTTGTTCCAGAGCTTCCTCTCGCTGCCGGGCGGGTCGGCCCAGCCGCGTGGATTCATCGCCATGGGACAGCGTCTGGGCGAGCTGTTCAACGTGCACTTCCCGTCGTTCATGTCGACGTTCCTCCGCGCGACGCTGCGGAACGGCGACTACCGCAACCTGACGGGCAATCCGAACAACGCCGCGGACCTGATCAACCAGCCGCCGGTGACGCCGGGGAGTCCGTTCACGTTCGGGGTTTCGAGCTTCTGCTTCTTGAACAACGACGTCTTCACGGTCCAGGTGGCCGCGCCTGCGGGACAGGTCGGCGCCTACTACGAGAACGTCGGGGCGGGTGGTCCGTTCGTCGCGTCGGTGTACGCGCCGGAGTCGGGCGGCTCGCGTCCGTTCAAGACCCTGTACAACGGATGGACCTTCGGTCTGTTCGGCGGGATGGGAACGCAGACGACGTTGCTCAACGTCGGAACCCGCAAGTACGTCTATGACTTGCTCACCAGCGCCTTCGGCACCCTGCTGTGCACGCCGACGGGCAGCCCGGTCAGCGTCGGTGACGGCGGTGGATCCGGCAGCAACTTCGTGAACTTCATGAACCTGAAGTCGGCGAATCCGATGCGGTCCGGGGAAGCCCGAATCGCGTTCGGCCTCGCCAAGTCGGAGCGCGTCCAGATCAACGTGTTCGACGTGACTGGTCGTTTGCTGAAGACCGTCGCCGACCGGACGTTCACCGCCGGTCAAGAGCACATCGTGACCTGGGACGGCACCAACAGCACGGGCGAGAAGGTCAAGCCCGGGGTGTACTTCTACCAGCTCAAGGCAACGAGCTGGGCGAGCCAGAAGAAGCTGGCGGTTCTCGCCAACTAGCTGGCCTCGGTTCACCCGAAGCACGCGCGGCGGGCGGGGAGCAATCCCCGCCCGCTTCGCTTTGCCTCAGCAACCCTGTCGGACTCGCGCCCATCCACGCCGCGCACCGTGTGCGTGCCCACGAAACCTGCTAGTCTCGCTGCGATTTTCCCCGCATTCACGAGGATCCATGCCCACTCAGGCGCCGGCCAAGGTTCGCCCGCTCGACGAGCTCGACATCGGGGCGATCGTCACGATCGACGAGCGCATCACGGGCATCTATAGGCCCGAGATCTGGGAGCAGCGCGTCGGCTATTACCTGCGCCGTGACCCCGAGTCGTCGCAGGTCGCGGAGGTCGACGGTCGGGTCGTCGGCTTCATGCTGGGCGACGTGCGCGCCGGCGAGTTCGGCATCGAAGAGTCGAGCGGCTGGATCGAGCGCTTTGGCATCGATCCGGATTTCCGAGGTCGTGATCTGGGCCGGCAGCTTTTCGAAGCCATCCAGAAGACATTCCGGGACCGCGGCGCGTCGGCGGTGCGAACCCTGGTCGACGAGCAGGACGTCAAGGTGTCCGGGTTCCTCGCGGCGCTCGGCTTCCAGCCCTCGCCGCTGAGGGCTCTGGTGATGCCGCTCGAGACACCGCCGCCGCGGGGGTCGAGATGAAGGTCGAGAACACCACGCTCGAGAAGAAGTACCACGACGCGGTCGAGCACTGGCGCCGCCACTGGATGCCCGACTACGAGCTCCTGCTCGAGCACTGGGATCAATACTTCCCCAAGGACGAGCGCTTCTGTCTGTGCGCCAAGATGGAGCTGGGCACCCCGGACACGGTCGCGATCGGCGACCACGCGGGCGAGAAGAAGCGGCTCGATCCCGGTCAGCTGACCGAAGAGGAAGCTCGCCACCTCCTGGCGATCATCCGCGCCCAGGCCTCGACCGAGTTCGGCTCGATCCAGCAGCATGCGGGAACACTGGCGCGGGCCCAGGACGACGAAGACCGTTTCTGGGTGATGCGCGTGATGGCCGAAGAGCTGCGCCATGGCTACCAGATGTTCCATCTGTTGCTGTCGCAGGACTGGAGCAAGGCCTCGGGCGGAATGAAGGGCGAGGAGATGGTCGAGGAGGTGCTGTCGATGGGCACCGGCTCTCACGTCCTCGACGCCTTCAACCTCGATTACGATTCGTTCATCGACAACATCTGCTTCGCGGCGTTGGTCGATCGGGTCGGCAAGTATCAGCTCACGATGCAGAAGATCTGCGCCTACAAGCCGATGGCAGACAGCATGCCGCCGATGCTACGCGAGGAGGCCTTCCACCTCGCCGCCGGCGTGATCCCGCTGCGCCGCTGGGCCAAGCGCGCGGCCCAGGGCGATCCCTATGTCACGATGCAAGCGATCCAGAAGTCCTTCAACAAGTGGTTCCCGCGCGCCTTGGAGATGTTCGGCGACGAGCGGGGCGGCGACACCAACCTCCGCTTCGGCTTCAAGGACATGAAGAACCGCGAGGCCCAGGACCTGTACATCGACGAAGTGCGCCGGATGGTGCGCGACATCAACCTGCGCTTCCTGCGCGCACGGTTCCCGCAGCAGTCGCCGGAGGCGGCGGAGCGCATCCTCGACCAGCTGGAACGCGACCGCGGCCGCCACGAGGGCGTCGCGTGGGAGGATCTGCTGCGCCTGCCCGACGCGCGCTTCTTCCGCCGCAAAGGCGAGCCGGCCTGGACCCTGGTCGGCGCGGAAGGCGAGACCTTCACCGACGCCGACGCCTATCTGCGCTACCTCGCCACGCAGCTCGCGGACGGCTACATGGCCAGCCGCGACATAAAGCTCTACGGAGACGGCTTGCGCAAGGTCGCGTCCGGCGAATGGACCGCCCACGACGCGACCCAGCGCATGCCCAAGCTGCGACGAGTGGGGGGCAACTGCCCTTGCTCGCGCGCCGTGCGCTGGGTCGTGGACGAGCCCGCGGCTCCCTCCCGCTCCTAGCGAGCGCGCCCTGCCGCTGCGCCCCATGTCGACGCGCCGCGTCGTCGCCTACTTCTGCATGGAATATGGCCTCGACGAATCGTTCCCCATCTACTCGGGCGGACTCGGCGTCCTGGCGGGCGACTTCGTCAAGTCGGCTCACGATCTCCAGCTCCCGGTGGTGGCGGTCGGCCTGTGCTGGGAAGGCGGCTACGGCGTTCAGCGCATCGATCCCGACGGCCAGCCGCGTTACGAATACCCACAGATCGAACGCGACTTCCTCGAAGACACCGGCGTGCGGGTGCGGGTGCGGGTACGCGGCGTCGAGGTCCCCTGCTCGGTGCGCGTCACGCAGCGCTTCGGCAACGTGCCGCTCTACATGCTGGAGCCGTTCCGTCCCGAGCATCGCTGGATCACCCGCCGTCTCTACGAAGCCGGCACCGACGTGCGCATCGCGCAAGAGATGCTGCTCGGGATTGGCGGCGTGCGCGCGCTGAATTGGCTCGGTCTCGATGTCTCGACCTACCACTTCAACGAGGGCCACGCGGTGTTCGCGGGCGTCGAGATGGTGGCCGAGCGCATGGCGACGGGGCTCAACTTTCCCGACGCCTGGGCCGATACGCGCCGGCACATCGTGTTCACCACCCACACCCCCGTACCGGCGGGCAACGAGATGCACGGGCTCAAGGATCTGCGCCGCATGGGTGCCTGTCTGGAATTGTCGGGCGCCGAGATGCGAACCCTGGGCGGCGATCCGTTCAACATGACCGTCGCCGGCCTGCGCCTGGCGCGCCGCGCCAATGCGGTCTCCAAGCTCCACGGCGAGACCGCGCGCGCGATGTGGGCCGAGGTCGCTGACGCCGCGCCGATCGTGGCCATCACCAACGGCGTCCACCGCCCGACCTGGCAGGCGCCCACCATCCGCGCCGCAGCCGACGCGTCGGCACTGTGCATCGCGCGGCAGGGGCTGCGCCGCGAGCTGGCCGACCTCGTCGCCGCTCGGGGCGGCCCGCCTCTCGATCCCGATCGCATGGTGATCGGCGTGGCGCGCCGCGCCGCGTCCTACAAGCGCAGCGATCTGCTGCTGCGCGACGAAGCGCGGCTGCGCCAGCTCCTGGACGCGCATCCGATCCAGCTCCTGTTCGCGGGCAAGGCTCACCCCGACGACGCGACCGGGCAGGCGATCGTAGCGCGCCTGGCGCTCGCGCAGCGCGAGCATCCGGGCCGCGTGTGGTTCCTCGAGAACTACGACCTGGCCCTGGCGCGCCACCTGACCCGGGGTTGCGACGTCTGGCTCAATCACCCGATTCGGCCGCTCGAGGCCAGCGGGACCTCGGGCATGAAGGCCGCCCTGAACGGCGGGCTCAATCTCAGCATCCTCGACGGCTGGTGGGCCGAAGCCTGCGAGCACGGCGTCAATGGGTGGGCGATCGGCGACGAGCGCTCGGGCGGCGATCAGGATCTGGACGCGTTGTACGCCGTGCTCGAAGGAGAAGTCCTGCCGACATGGAAGGAGCCGGAGCGGTGGACGGCCATGATGCGGGCCAGTATCGAGGTCGCGCAACAGACCTTCACCTCCGATCGGATGGTGAAGGAGTACTTCGACCGGCTCTATTCGGAACCGAGCGCCGGCGTCATCGACTAGGACCGTCCCCGCCGGTCGCGGCCGCGGGGATGGCCCGCAGCCGCTCGATGTACTCCTCCGGCAGATGGTGGTGTCGCGCGCCGCGCACGATCGTTTCGAGGTAGCGGCTCGAGGGCGGCGAAGGGTTCGAGACTCGCGGGTAGTACGTGGCGGCGCGCACTCGGCGTGGCGCCGAGCCATCCACCGGGTGCACGATCTCGACGGTCACGGTTTCACGATCGGAGAGATTGTGCTGATTGCCGGGGCCCTTCCATCCCTCGCCCTCGTCGAGCGCGGCCAGATCGGGATCGGTCAGCTCCGACAGCACGCCCCACACCTTCTCGCCATGTGCGTGCACGAGCCCCGCGACGCCGCCCTCCCATCGACTCGAGTAGAGCGGGAAGGCGAGACGGTGATCGTGGAGGACGGCAGCACCCACCACGCGGTGGCCCGGGCAGCTGGCTTGCATCTCTCCGGGATCGAGATGGGATCCGTATGCGAAAAAAAGCATCGGCGGCTCGCTCCTCGCAGGGCAGCATACTCCAGCGTCCGCGCGTGGCCTATCCGGAGCAGGCGCGCGGTTGAGGGGCGCGGACAGCGCCCGTTATGATGCCCCGACTCGCGTCGTCATCGGGACATCCTACCGACCGGGAGGCACTCGAGATCATGGCCATTGACTTTCTGGTTTTCGGACCCCACCCCGACGACGCCGAGATCGGAGCCGGCGCGACGCTGCGCAAGATGAAGGCGCTCGGCCATACCACCGGCATCGTGGACATGACCACCGGCGACATGGGCTGGGGAACGCCCGAGGCGCGGCTCGAGGAGTGCGCGCAAGCCGCCCGCATCCTGAAGCTCGACTTGCGCGAGAACCTCGACCTCGGCGACGGCCGGGTCGAGGACACGTTCGAGAATCGCTGCAAGGTCGCCGAAGTGATCCGACGGCACCGGCCGCAGATCGTGATGGCGCCTTACTACAACCTGCCGATCGGACGCGGGCTCGGGCACAACGATCACTACAAGACCGGCCAGATCGTGGCCAATGCCTTCAACCTCGCCCACCTGCGGAAGGCGCCGGTTCCGGGTGAGCCCTTCCAGGCCAAGGCGATCTACTTCTACTTCCTCCCGCCCGGCGCCGCGCCCACCTTCATCGTGGACGTCACCGACCACGTCGAAGACTGGTTCGCGGCCCTCGACAGCCATCAGACCCAGTTCCACAACCCCGACCGGCCACGTCCCACGACGCTGCCGAGCGTGCGCGAGCTGTTCGAGACGGTCGCGCGCTACTGGGGGTGGCAGATCGGCGCGAAGTACGGGCAGGCGTTCCTGGCGACCAGCCCGCTGCGCGTCGGCGACCCGCTCAGCCTGGTCCGAGACGTGGTTCCTCGCCCCTGAGCGAACACGATCGTTGACGTCGAGCCGGGTCGCGTTCTAAAGTCGAAAGCCCTTGCGCCGATACCAGGGACGGCATCGGATCGTCACCCGGGAGGTTCTCATGTCGCTGTGCGCGGGGCGACCGCATTGGTCTTTGCTCCTCGCTGCCACGCTCGCCCTTCCGGCCACGACGGCCGATGCGGCGATCCTTCTCCACCCTCATTCGATCACCGTGCTCGTCGCCTCGAGCGGCGGGGTGCGCCGGCCGGCGCGACGCGCCCGCCGCCGCGGTCGTCGGTTGCCCCCCGCCGGCGGCGTCTACGCGCGCCACGCGGTGGTGCTCGATCCATCCACCGACCAGATCCTCTACGAAAAGGACGCGGCCCAGTCGGTGCCCATTGCCAGCCTCTCCAAGCTCATGACCGACATGGTGTTCCTGGAGCAGAGCCCCGACCTCGACCGCGAGGTCGAGGTCGAGCGCGAGGACCTCGAGGGGGCAGGGCGGACGCATCTGCGCGCCTCGGAGACCCTGGCGCTGCGCGACCTTTTGCACATGAGCCTGATGTGCTCGGACAACGCCGCGACCCGCGTCCTGGTGCGCGAGTCCGGGCTGGCGCCCGAAGACTATCTGGCGGCGATGAACAAGAAGGCGGTCGCGCTCGGCCTGGCGCGCACGCGCTTCGTCGAATTCACCGGCCTCGACGAGCGCAACGTGTCCACCGCGGAAGATTGCGCGCGCTTGCTGCGTGCCGCCGCGGAGAACCCGACCATCCAGGCCATCACCACGACGCGCACCTATGAGTTCTACGGCCGATATCACTCGCGCAACCGGGCGCACGCGGTCTACAACACGAATCGACTGCTCTACGGCCGCTACGAGATCCGCGGCGGCAAGACCGGCTTCATCAACGAAGCCGGGTATTGCCTGGCCACCTGGATCCATACCCAGAGCCGCGACATGATCGCCGTGGTGCTGGGCGCCCCGACCCCGGCGACGCGCTTCGCCGACGTGGTCCGGCTGGTTCAGCGCACCTCGCCGCCCAACGCTCCGCAGACCAACTGAGCGCGCGATGCGCGCCGCCGACCGGGTCGAGGCCCTGCTCGGGGGCGCGCTCGCCGGGCTCGGGAGCGGGCTGTTCGGCGTCGGCGGCGGTCTGCTGCTGGTGCCGATCCTCACCCGGCGCTTCCACTGCTCGCAGCACCAGGCCCACGGGACCTCGCTGGCGGTCATCGGAATCACCGCCCTGGCGGGGGTCGTGGTCTATGCGTGGCATGGCCACGTGCAGTGGTCGACCGCGGCCGGCGTGGCGTTGGCGAGCGCCGTGACCGCGCGTTTCGGGGCGCGCTGGACCACGCGCTTCTCCTCGGTAGGGCTGTCGCGGGCTTTCGCCGCTTTTCTGATCGTCGTCGCGCTGCGGCTCCTGATCAAGGTCCCCGAGCCCCGGCCGATCTCCTTCCATCACGGCCTGCTCGGTTTCGGAATCGATCTCGCGCTCGGGGCTGCGGTCGGCATCGTCGCCGGATTCATGGGCGTGGGCGGCGGGATCCTCGCCGTTCCGGTGTTCACGCTCGCGCTCGGCATGAGCCAGCAGACCGCCCAGGGCACGTCGCTCGCCGTCATCATGGTCTCCGGGCCGGCGGGCGCGCTGGAGCACGCGCGCCATGGCAACGTCGTCGGCGAAATGGTGCCCGTCCTGGCCATTGGGTCGTTGCTCGGCGCACCGCTCAGCTCGTGGGTCGCGCAGATGCTCCCTCACGCGATCCTGGTGCGAAGCTTCGCGGTCTTCCTCCTGCTCAACGCCGTGCTCACCTGGTTCAAGCCGCCCCGCGAGCGCCGGCCGTCCTGATCGCGTTTCGCACGACCGTCGGGCGGGTTGACCCAAATCCTGGCGGCGAAAGGGCCCAAACCACCCGGCCTGCTCCGACGGGAGCCCCATGACCGTCAGGTCGCGGCGATCCCGCTCAAGCAGGACAACGACTTGCGGCAATTGTCCGTGCCCGGACTTCGGCGGCCGGCGAATTGCATCTGACGTGCTGAAACACGAACCGGTCTGGCCCGCTCCCTTCCACTCCAGGAGCCTCATGCCCAAACCGCAACGGAAGCCCGCGACACGCCTCGCGGCGGAGGGACACGCGCGCCCCGCCTCTCGGACGCCTTCCGTGCGCCGCGCTCAGGGCCTGCGCTCCACCGCCAGCACGCTTCCCCTCGAGGTTGCGCGCCAGGCGCAGCGCGAGATGGACCGGCTGCGCCGGCTGCCGCCGGGGACCCCCGAGGCGGCCCAGGTGCGGGTCTACCTCCATTGGCTCTGGTCGCTGCCGTGGGACGTCACGAGCTCGGAGGATGCCGACTTGGTCGAGGTCGAGGCGGTCCTGAATCGCGAGCATCTCGGACTGCCGAAGGCCAAGGAGCGGATCCTCGAGTACCTCGCGGTGCGGCAGTTGAAGCCCGACCTGCCCGGACCGGCCTTGTGCCTGGTGGGCCCGCCCGGAACCGGGAAGTCCTCGATCGGGGCGGCCGTGGCGCGGGCGCTGCAGCGGCCGTTCGTGCGCATCAGCGTCTCCGGCACCACGCAGGTCGAGGACCTGATCGGCATCTCACGCAACGTCCCCGGCGGGCAGCCCGGCAAGCTCCTGCGCGCGCTGCGCGAGGCCGGGACGCGCAATCCGGTGTTGATGATCGACGGCATCGATCGCCTCCACGGCGAGGGCGGCTTCGAGATCATCGAGCTGCTCCTCGAGCTGCTGAATCCCGAGATCAGCTGCCGGTTCACCGATCGCTATCTCGGGCTGCCGGTCGATCTCTCGCACGCCATCCTGCTGTTGTGCGCGAACAGCATCGACTTCGTTCCCGATCCGCTCGAAGAGCACCTCGACGTGATCGAGGTCCCGGGGTACAGCGAAGAGGAGAAGCTCGAGATCGCGCGCCGCTTCCTGCTCCCGCGCCAGCTCGCGGCCCACGGACTGACCGCGCGCGATCTGACCGTTTCGCAGTCGGCGCTGCGCGAGCTGGTGCGCCACTACACGCTCGAGGCCGGCGTGCGCGGTCTGCAGCGCCAGCTGGCGACCCTGTGCCGGAAGGTGGCTCGCGCCCGGGCCATCGGCAACCACGCCCGCCACGCCGTCGGGCCGCAGAGCCTGGAGCGCTACCTCGGGCACCGCCTCTACGCGCACGAAGCGCTGGACAAGGAAGACGAAGTGGGCGTGGCGTGCGGGCTGGCCTGGACCGCGGCGGGTGGCGAGATCCTGACCGTGGAGGCCCTGAAGATGCCGGGATCGGGCCGCGTGCTGACCACCGGCCAGTTGGGTGAAGTGATGAAGGAATCGGTGCAGGCGGCGCATTCCTACGTGCGCTCGCGGGCCGAGATGCTCGAGATCGATGCCGAGGCCTTCTCGAACTACGACATTCACATCCACTTCCCGGCCGCGGGCGTCCCCAAGGACGGCCCTTCGGCGGGCATCACGGTGGGCCTCGTGATCGCCTCTGTGCTGAGCGACAAGCCCATCCGCCACGACGTGGCGATGACCGGTGAGGTCAGCCTGCGCGGCAAGGTGCTGGCGGTGGGCGGGCTGCGTGAGAAGGCGATCGCGGCCTATCGCGCCGGCATCCGCGCGCTCCTCTTCCCCACCGTCAACGTCAAGGACGTGGGCGACATTCCCGAGGACGTCCGCTCCCACCTCGAGCTGGTTCCGGTCGCCAACATGGACGAGGTGTTCGCGGCGGCGCTCCACAAGGTGATCGTGCCGCAGCGCGTCGCCGGGAACTTCGTCATCGAGATCGAGGACGACGAGGAAGAGGAAGTCGACGCGGACGCCTCGAGCCTGGGGCGCTCGGCGCGCGGCGAGCGCCGCCGCTAGTCGGCGCCTCGACGGTCAGGGCTCCGCGGCCTCGACGTCTTCATCGCGCACCGCGCCGCGGTCGGCCAGCGCCTGCAGGTAGTCCGCGAGCACCGCGCGCGCCTCCGCGGCGAAAGGCTGCGCCACGAGGATCTCCCCCCAGGCGGAGGTGGCCCAGTCGCGACGCACCGAGCCGTATCCCGGCAAGGTCGCGGCGCGCAGCACCGTCGGGATGCCGCGGTGCTCCAGCACGCCACAGAGCAGCGCCCCGGCGGCCGCGTCGGGGACGCGATGGACCACCTCGACCGCGCCCTCGTCGGCAGGGGCCGCCGGCTCGAGCACGGCCCGACAGCGCGGACACGCCACCACGGCCGGTGGGTAGTGGGCCCCGCACTCCGGACACTGAGCCATGGGTCCTCAGCGCACCGCCGCGGCGAGGGCGCGCTCGCGGATGCGGGTGGCGGCCTCCGCCACGTCCTCGCGCTTGGTGGCCAGCGACAGCCGCACGCGTGCGCCGAACTCCGGACCGAAAGCGGTTCCGGGCAGCGCGGCGACGCCGAAGCCAAGCCACTCGTCCACCAGCGCCCACACGTCCCGGCCCCGCAGCGCCGAGGACACGTCGGCGAAGGCGTAGAACGCGCCGCGCGGCGTCGGAACCTGGACCGCGCCCACGCCCAGGCCGCCGAGCAGCAGGCCGCGCCGCTCTTCGTAGGCTCGCCTCATTCGGTGCACGTCGTCCTGCGGGCCCGTGATCGCGGCGAGCGCGGCGTGCTGCACCGACGGAAAGACCCCGTGGGTGGTGTAGAACGCCAGCAGGGGACCCATCACGGCGCGCAGCGCGGGCGGCGAGACGACGTAGCCGGCGCGCCACCCGGTCATGGCGTAGGACTTGGACAGCGTGAACACCGTGACCGTCCGCTCGGCCATCCCGGGAAGCGAGGCGACGCTCACGTGTCGCGCGTCGTCGAACAGCAGGTGCTCGTAGGCCTCGTCGCTCACCACCCACAGGCCGCGGGCGGCGGCGAACTCGGCGAGCACCTCGAGCTGCTCGCGGCGGAGCACCGCGCCGGTGGGATTGTTGGGGGTGTTGAGGTAGATGCCGCGCGTGCGCGGCGTGAGCGCCTGCTCGAGACGGGCCTCGAGTCCCGCCGGATCGAGCGTTCCCTCGAGCAGGTCGAGGTAGACCGGAAGCGAGCGATAACCGGCGCCCTCGACGAACCCGACCAGCTTGGGAATCGCCATCCAGTGCGGCGACAGCACGAGGAGCTCGTCGCCTGCCGCCAGCAGCGCCTGGAAGACGAGGAACAGCCCATGCGTGCCGCCGTTGGTCACCACCACGTCGTCCGGCTCGCAGCGGATCTGATTCTCGCGCGCCAGTTTTTCGACCACAGCGTGCCGCAGAGCGAGCACTCCGCGCTGATCCGGGTAGTGAGTCTCCCCGTCGCGCGCGGCGCGGCACAGAGCCTCGACGATGTGAGGCGGAGTGTCGAAGTCGGGCTCGCCGCGCTCGAGGTGAAGGATCTTTTCGCCGGCCTGCTCGCGCGCGCGGGCGGCGGCCATGACGCGGCCGAGCTCGGAGGTCATCTTCAGGATGGGGCGGTCGGCGACCAGGCGCGTCATGGTTCCTCCTCGGGCGGCGGGGCGGAGGGCCACTCTATCACGAGCCCCGCGTAATTCGCGGCGGAGTCTCGGGTTGAGGCGGCATAGGCCTTGCGTGCTCGAGAGCGCCGCAGACCGCCGAGTCGACCGCGAGGGACCGCGACCCATGTCCAAATTCGATCTGCGAGACATCTCGAAGCGCCTCGAAACCTCGAAGGACGTCGAGGCGGTGGTGTTCGAATTCCTGGGCTATCTGCAGGATGCGCGCTCGGATTGGCGGCCCTCGCTCTCTTTCTACGAGGTCAGCCGCGACGCCCTGGTCAACGTCTACTCGCGCCACGGGGCCAACCTGGTGAGGCGCGACGTGGCGGTTCCGGTGGACCAGCTGCCGCCGCGACTCGTGCGAAAATTCTTCCACCCCCATGCAAATTTCAATGCCGCGCCCAAGCGCTCATTGCTTTCCAGCCTGTTCCGCACCTCGCCGTTCTTCGAACCCGACCCCAACGAATCCCTCGCCATCCAGACGCTCTCCTTCCACCCGTCGTGGAACGCCTGCGTCTGCCTGCCCCTGGCCGATCAGGAGGACCTGCTGGCTCTGTTGACCCTGATCAGCGAGCGCAAAGGGGCCTTCGCGGGAGCGGCGATGGACGAGATCGTCCCGGTCAAGAACGTGGCCGCGTTGGCGCTCGCTCAGCGTCTCTATCGCAGCGCGCGCAAGGCCGGGACGGCGGATCAGACGGCGCAGGCCGCGGCGACGGACTTCCAGCAGCGGGTGCGCGCGCTCAACGCCGAGACCAGCGAGCTGGCCGAGCAGAGTCGCATCAAGGCGGATCAGGTCGAGACCTTGAACCGCGAGCTCGAGGCCCTGGATCGCAATTCGAGCGAGTACCAGCAGGAGCTGGAGCGGGTGAAGCGGCAACTGTTCGCGCTGGAAGAGCAGACGTCGGCCGCGGCCGAGCACCTGCGCGCCGCTCAGACCCAGGTCAGCGAGGCCAAGGTGCGCGTGTCGGAGCTCCAGCGCACCATCGGCTTCATGAAGGAAGTGTTCCAGGTGCTGGGGCAGGAGTACGACGGGGACAGCTTCGCGCGCACCATGGTGACCTGGTTCTGCGAGCACTTCTCGGTCGAGCGCTGCAGCATGATGCTGCTCGAAGACAGCCACCACACTCTCCAGATCGCGGCCTACCGTGGACTCGACCCGGGCGTGGCGTCGCAGGTCCGCGTGCGCCTGGGGCAGGGCATCGCCGGCTGGGTGGCCCACCACCGCAAGCCGCTGCTGATCCGGGTCAAGAGCGAGGAGAGTCCGGTCCAGCACACGCACCAGGACGCCTACAACTCGGACTCCTTCATCAGCGTGCCGATGGTCTTCAACAGTCGGCTATCGGGCGTGCTGAATCTCAGCAACAAGCGCGACGGGGCGCCCTTCGACGAGCTCGACCTGGATCGGGCCACGCTCGCCGGGGCGGTGCTGGCCATGATCCTCGGCAACCGCGAGCTGATGCGCCGTGCCGCGGCCGCGGCTTAGCGCCCTCCGCTCCCTGCCCAGACGGCGCTCCGCAGCTCCTCGAGCGCGCGGCGATGGGCCGCGAAGGCGATCCGACGCGGCGGCCGGGCCAACGGCCACCAGCGCGCCGCGACCGCATCGTCGCCGGGACGCAGGCGGCCGCCGATCCGCTCGGCGGTGTACAGGATCAGCACCGCCCGCACGCGCGGATCGTCGAAGCCCGTGTAGACCCCGAACAAACCCGTCAATCGTGCCTGGATTCCGGTTTCCTCGCGCAGCTCGCGCACGGCACAACGCTGGGGTGACTCGCCGTACTCCATGAAGCCGGCCGGAATGCACCAGGCTCCCGCCGCGGGCTCGAACCGCCGCTCGACCAAGAGCACGTCGCGACCCTTGCGCAGCAGCACGCCCGCCGCGGGCGCCGGATTGCGATAGTGGATGTGCCCGCACTGGGGACAGGTCGGGCGCATGCGACCGTGATCGTCGCGGGCTTCGAGGCGTGAGCCGCAGCGAATGCAGTAGCGCGGGGCGCGGGGCATGGGCGCGCAGCCTACGAGCGCGCTCGAGGCGGGTGCAAGCGGTAGGCAGCGAAAGACCCGGCTCCTGCGCGGAGCCGGGTCTTCGTGTCGGGCGTGGGATCGCGGCCGTCAGTCGTGATCGTGACCTTGGTCGCGATCCTGGTCGTTCTGGTCCTTCTGATCCTCGTCCTGCAGACGATTGAGCTTCTCGCGCAGCTGGCGGACTTCCTCCCTCAGCTGACGCAGCTCCTCGGTGTCACCGGAGTCACGGCCGCGACGCAGGTCGCGGCGCTCCACCTCCGGGCCCATCGGTCCACGTGGACGGATGATGGTCATGTCGTGACCGGGGCCGAATCGGAACCCCGGCGCGTCCTCCAGCTCGGCCTCGACGGTGCGACGCGCGCCCTTGCGGATGTACGCAATCGAGACGTTGCCCTTCGGCCGGTCGCGCAGCGCATCCACCAGGTCGTTGGAGCTCGACACCTCGTGACCCCCGACTTCGGTGATGACGTCACCGGCGCGCAAGCCGGCTTTCTTGGCGGGGGTATCGTCGAGCACTTCCACGACCAGGGCGCCTTTGCCGCGCGGCACGTCGAAGTAAGTGCCCAGGTCCTCGTTGAGATCCTGGACCCGGATCCCGAGGCGGCCGCGCATGCCGCGGAACGTCATCACGCCCGGACCCATCTCGTCGCCCTGCCAACGCATCTCGCCCATGTCGTCGTGCATGTCACCCATGTCGTGGTCCATCTTGCGCGGCAGGTCGCGCAGCTCGTCCATGTCGCCTTCGGGTTGGTCGAGGCGATCCGGTCGTTCTCCGAGCCGGGCGTTGATCGAGCGCCGACGTCCTTCGTGCCACACCACGATCGACACGTTCTGGCCGGAGCGCGACGAACGAATCACGTCCGAGAGCTCTTCCGGGGATTCGACGCCGCGCGAATTCACGCTGATGATGACGTCCCCCTTGCGAATCCCGGCGCGAGACGCCGGACTCTCGTCGACCACCTGCGAGACCAACACTCCGTTGCCCCGATAGTCCATGCCTTCGCGCAGCCCGTCGTCGAGCGACTGCGTCATCACTCCGAGCCAAGGCACCGCCCGGTCCTGGGCCCGGTCCTGGGCCCGCCCCGGCCCGGCCGAGAGGCCGGTCAACCCGGCCGCGAGCAATACGGCCAGAACCGGGCCGCCCCACATGCCCAGCTTTCGCATCGTCTTTCCTCCTGTGCTAGCGTCCACTCGTCACCCGCGGGTCTTCGGTCGATAGTATGACGCCTCCTCGGCCGAGGTGGTTCCGGGAAGTTCTCGACCGCGGCCGATTCCCCCTCGAGCGAAGCAATGAACGTCAATGAGGTGTTAAACCTGCGCCTCGAGGACGTCGTGCTGGGCGGCCAGTCGCTCTCGCACCACGACGGACGCGTGGTGTTCGTCGATCGCGGGCTGCCCGGAGACGAGGTCGTGGCGCGGGTGACACGCGTGCGATCGCGCTTCGCCGAGGCCCGGCTCGAGCGCATCGAGACGCCGGGGCCGGACCGAACTCCGGCGCCCTGCCCTCACGTCGGCCGCTGCGGGGGCTGCCGCTTCCAGGATCTCGACTACGCGGCGCAATGCCGGCTCAAGGAGCGCCAGGTGCGCGAGACCTTGATCCACGTGGGCGGGGTCGTCGCGCCGCCGGTCGGCGCCCTGGTCCCTGCGCCGCTCCAGTTCGGTTATCGCAACAAGATGGAGTTCAGCTTCCACCCCCATCCGGCGGGGCGCGCCGTGCTCGGGCTCCACGAGCGCGGCACATTCGATCGCGTCTTCGAGATCGAGGACTGTCTGCTGCCGAGCCGCTTGACGATCGAGATCGTGAAGCGCACTCAAGCGGCGGCTGACCGGAACGCGTGGCTCGCCTACCACCCCCGCCGCCACGAGGGCGACGTCCGCTATCTGATCGTTCGCCACCTTCCGCACACCGACCAATGCGCCGTCCACCTGGTCTCGGCCGCCGAGCAGCTGGCCGGGCTCGAGCGCTGGGCGGAAGATCTGAGCGAATCGTGCCCCGCGGTCCGCACCGTGACGCTGCTGATCAATCGCTCGCGCGCCAACGTCGCCTCCGGGGAGCAGGAGCGCGTCCTGGTCGGGGAGGGCGTGATCGTCGAGCGGCTGGCCGGGCTCGAGTTCGCCGCCTCCGCGGCGGCCTTCCTCCAGACCAACAGCGATCAGGCGGAGGCGCTCTACCGGGCCACGCTCGAGGCGGCCGCGCCGAGCGCCCAGGAGACCGTGCTCGATCTCTACTGCGGGACCGGAACGCTCACCCTGCTGCTGGCGCGCCAGTCCCGCGAGGCGGTGGGCGTCGAGAGCGCGCCCGCCGCCATCGCGGCCGCCGACCGGAACGCCCGGCGCAACCGGATCGCCAACGCCCGCTTCGTCTGCGGTGAAGCGCGACGCGTGCTGCGCGAGTGGGCTCGCGGGGAGCGCTCGAATCCGGTGCGGCCCCAGGTGGTGGTGGTGGATCCGCCGCGCGCCGGACTCCATCCGCGCGTGGTGGCCCGGATCGCCGAGCTCGCGCCCCGCCGCATCGTTTACGTCTCCTGCAACCCGGCGACGCTGGCGCGCGACGTGAAGGACTTCAGCGCCGCGGGGTACGGCCTCGATTCGGTGACCCCGTTCGACATGTTCCCCCACACGCCGCACATCGAGTGCGTGGCACGGCTCGTCCCCGCCGCTCGTTGACAGAGTCTTCGCATCCTTTCGCAGCGGCCGTGTGCTAGGCTTTTTCGCTCATGCGCCCTTCGTGGATGTGGCCTCTCCTGCTGCTGTTGGCGGCGCCGGCCTGGGCCCAGATCGGCGCCCCCAAGGACGAGTCGATCGATCGCGGCAACCTCATCGTCTATCTCCACGACCAGGCGATCGGCGCCGAGACCTTCGGCGTCGAGGGCCACGCCGACAGCATCAACTACGGCGCCCGCTCCTACCGCAAAGTGCACACCGCGAACGGCGAGGAGATGATCGAGAAGCAGATGATCCTGTCCGCGGGACGCGCCAACTTCGCCCTCCGCACGTACCAATCCAACGAAACCATCCATGGGCAGACCGTGATCACGGGGGTCATCGCCGGAGAAGAAGACACGGCGCTCACCGTGTACCGCGAGCAGAAAGAGGGGATGGGCGTCGCCAATCGCCTGGTGGCGCCGCCGGGTCGGGTGTTCGTGCTCGATTCCGGCATCTACTCGCTCTTCAACCTGATCTGCCTCGACCTGCACGGCAAGACGTTCGCCTCGCGTCCGCTCTCGCTGCTGACGCTGAGCGCGGCGCAGGGCGACACGATCGTGGAGGCTCAGGTCACCGATCGCGGCACCGAGACCATCCGCTGGGGCTCGCGACCGGTCCAGGCGCGCAAGCTCGAGCTCAGGGACCGCGACACGGTGTTCGAGGTGTGGGCGAATCCGTCCGGCAAGATGCTGCGGCTGGTCAACGCGCCGACCGGGCTGCGCGTCGAGCGCGAGGCGCCCGCCGTGAAACGGCGCTCGACGAGCCCGGGGCAGCCCGGCGGCTGAGCCACTCGAGCAGCAGGCGCACCCCGAATCCAGTCGGGCCGCGCGGCTCGTGCGGGCGGTCGATCGGCGACCACGCGGTGCTCGCGATGTCGAGGTGCGCCCAGGGCATCCCGCGGGCGAAGTGTTTGAGGAAGACCGCACCCAGGATCGCGCCGCCCTCGCGCGCTCCCGAAGAATTCACCAGGTCCGCGACGTCACTGCGCATCTCGCTCAAATAGTCGTCCCACGCCGGCAGGCGCCAGATCTTCTCCCCGCTCGCGGCGGCGGCGGTCGCCAGCTGGTCGGCCAGCTGGTCGTCGTCGGTGAACAGCCCGGCGCACAGATGGCCGAGCGCGATGCTGACCGCGCCGGTGAGGGTGGCCAGATCCACCACGGCGGCGGGCTCGAAGCGCCGCGCGTACGCCAGCGCGTCGGCCAGCACCAGCCGTCCCTCGGCATCGGTATTGGTGACCTCGATGGTGGAGCCGTCCATGGCGCGCACGATGTCGCCCGGCTTGAGCGCGGCGCCGCCTGGCATGTTCTCCGCGCTCGCGATCAGGCCCACCACCCGGAACGGCAGCTCGAGGGCGGGCAGGGCGCTGAACAGCCCCATCACGGCGGCCGCCCCGGACATGTCGTACTTCATGCGATGCATGTTCTCGCGCGGCTTGAGCGAGATGCCCCCGGTGTCGAAGGTGATGCCTTTACCGATCACCACGACCGTCTCGTGCGATCCGCGCACTGGCCGGTCGAGCACGACGAAGCGTGGCGGGTGGATGCTGCCGCGGCCGACCGCGAGCAGGGCGCCCATGCCGTGGCGCTCGAGCTGGGGCACCGCCAGCACGTCGACCTTGACTCCGGTGGCGGCGCCGATCTCGCGCGCCCGCGCCGCCAGTTGCTCGGGAGTGAGATCCTGGCCCGGCGTGCTGGCCAGGTCGCGCGCCAGACAGGTGGCCTCGGCCCAGCGCAGACCGCGCGCCGCCGCGGCGTTCATGCGGGCCACGCGCTCGGCGTCCTGCTCGATGATCTCGAGGCGCTCGAGAGGCGCGCGGCCGCGGTCCTTGCGATAGGCGGTGAACCGGTAGCTGCCCAGCACCGCCCCTTCGGCGACCGCCTGCGCGGCGCGCTCGGGATCGAGGCCGCCGGCTCCGGCGCCATGAGCGACGGTGGCCAGGGTGCGGGCGCCGAGCTCGCGCGCG
>JACXTT010001774.1_pt1 | contig 35438 bp, 15 predicted proteins | sample 9270951 | NCBI WGS metagenome assembly JACXTT01 (sample SAMN15532306, study PRJNA645909) | rock metagenome | isolation source: weathered quartz diorite | place: Puerto Rico | collected 2017-06-21 | reverse complement strand
CGTCCGTTCCGAGAGGGCCGGCATCCGGACTTCCAAAAAAGGAAGGTCCTCTTTGGGCCCCCATAGGACTTGTAAAATTTTCGTCGCGCTTTCCCGCGACGCGTCGGAAAGCGCGGCGCGCTTACCCGCGACCGGTCGAAAAATTTGTCCGGTCACGCCGTCCGTTTCCAAGGGGCCAGCATCCGGACTTCCAAAAAAGGAAGGTCCTCTTTGGGCCCCCATAGGACTTGTAAAATTTTCGTCGCGCTTTCCCGCGACGCGTCGGAAAGCGCAGCGCGCCAACCCGCGACCGAGCGAAAAGTTCGCCCGGTCACGCCGTCCGTTTCCAAGGGGCCGGCATCCGGACTTCCAAAAAAGGAAGGTCCTCTTTGGCTCCCCCTTGGACTTGGAAAATTTTCGTCGCGCTTTCCCGCGCCGCGCCGGAAAACGCGGCGCGCCAACCCGCGACCGGGCCAAAAGTTCGTCCGGTCACGCCGTCCGTTTCCAAGGGGCCGGCATCCGGACTTCCAAAAAAGGAAGGTCCGCTTTGGATTTTCTGGAAAGGTAGTAGTGCAGTGTTTTACGTAGTATAATTCATTAAAAATACCAAGAATAACAGTCTTTTTGAATATTCAAAAAGACAAGGTACCAAATGTCCAAAAGGAATGCGGAACGAGCATCAAGTTTCAAGGCTGGCGACAACAAGAGGTCGAAAACCAACAGCATTCGAGATTCGACGCTCGATCCCATATCTTTTCAGGTGCTTCGGGTAGAGTACGTTCCAGAAGACGATCACCGCTTCTACGTGGAGGGTCGATCCTCCGATCCCTCCGTCGGTGGAGTTTGCGCGGTGACGTCTTTTTCCGCTCACTTTTTCATGGAATCCAAAGAACCTTTCCCCAACGCGAACGCTGTCCAAGATTTTCTTGACAACGTGCAACGTCACATTTCCACCCTCGAAAAGGTCACCGTTTCGAACGTCTGCGGAGGCGACGCTTACAAAAGCGAAAGGTTCGATTCGAATCTCGGCTGGTCTGGTTGCAAGAGGTGGTCGAAGGTTTCGGACAATTTGAAAGATTTTTGCGTGTGCTGGGAGACGGATTCGACTCACAAAACCTTCGCTCATTGGATGCCCGAGGACGAACACCTGGATTTGATCAAAGTGACGGTGAGAGCTCCTTACATGACTCAGGCCCTTCACACTTATTTCGAAAGCGAAGAGTTCATCTGCTTCCTGAACGGAATGTACGGAAACGAAAACCATCGAATACGCACCTTCGCAGCCACCGTCGACCCTGCTGCATTTTTTTGCTTGGAAACGGGCATCGACAACGGAAGGTGGTGCACGGTCTCGGCTTATTCTCTGTTCGGACCTCGCAGCAAGAGAACTTATCACAAGACCAACTTGCTTTGTAACACCGAAGACATCGCGTGCGATTTGAACTCCGTAGAACAATCTCCCACCGTCACCTTGGCCTTCGATTGCGAAATGGTGAGCAAAAAAGACCTCCTCACGGGGCGCCACAGGTACCTCTTTGAGGATTTTTCTAACCCACCTTAAGGTTTCCCGTGGCCCTGTCGGCGACCGTCTCTCCTTGGGACTACGGGTACGAGCCGAACTATTCCGATCCTTCTCGAATGGAAAAAGACCTAGATACGGACGAGGTGATGATCATCAACGCCTTCGTTTTCGTCAGGAACGACATGGGGGAAGTGGTGCTGAGAGAAGCCGCTTCCTTCGTTTACAAACATCCTAAAGCTCCTCCCATCGAGGATTTGGCGAGCTGGCGCGACGAGCTCGGACTGATGAACTCGAAATTGGCCGATTTGGTGGCTCCTTCTTGCGCCTCGCCTCTGGACCTTCAAAATTACTGGGGATACGACAGGCTGAAAGTGCACGAGTACCACACCGAGATGGAAATAATCTACGCTTTCCAGGACTACTTGCACGCTCAAGACGTCGACGTCGTCACGGGTTGGAACATCGATTTTTTCGATTTTCCCTTCCTTTTCAAAAGGTGGATACACCATTGCAAGGTTTTGGGGGAATACGATCTGCCTCAGCCCAATTTCGGTTACCTCGTGGGAGGTTGCAGCAAGCTTTCCACGTTCAAAAGCGACAGGCCGAAAGGTCCGAAGGTGACCGAAGGCGCCTCCGTGAAAAAAGGAAAAAGCTACGACTCGGTGACCTTGAAACACCTTTGCATGATAGACGGCCTGGCGGTTTGGAACGCGAATTACGCCGACTTTCCCCACACGTTGAACTCCGTGAGCTCGAAGAACCTGGATCATCCCGTCGGCGCGGTGTCGGCCGCGGCCCACCTGGCCTTGAAAAAAGGAACGGATTTTTTCGCCTCGCGCGACGAACCTCTTCCGGAGGAAGAGCTCTGCCGTTTTGCGGGCGCCTCCACCCTGACGGACCTGCTTCGTTCGGCTCAAAGGGACCCCGACGGAACGTTGAACAGGGCGACCCACGAGACCTTGAGAGACAAGGTCGCCGGAGAGTTCTCCGACGCCGGAGGAAAACGTTCTTTTCCCATGAAGAAGGTGGAATTCAAACACGAGAACGGAGAAAGGTATTGGAAGTCCGGAGGTCACGATCTTCTCAGGTTCGTCCTGTACTGCGCCATCGATTGCATTTTGCCGGTCCTTTTGCTCAAGCTCAAGGGCGTGATGTTTTCCCAGCTGAGTTTTAGCATGATCACCGGCTTGAAGCTCGACGACATATTGGGGAAAGGGCAACAGGCCAAGGTCAACATGATATTGTTGAGAGCCTGCAAACAGATGAACGGCGGCGAGATATTGCCTCACGACAAAGGTTACCATCACCTTCACTGGCCTTGCGTGTTCAGGCACCCTTTGGGTTGCAGGAGGGCCGTCCTCATGAACATCGATCGTTTGAAACCTCCCGACGGCAAACAGAGGAACGAAGGGGGATTGGTGCAGAAGCCTTTCGAATATGGATTGGTCGGGGGAGGGGGGATGGTCGTCACCAAGGACGCCGCTTCCATGTACCCTACCAGGCTGGAAACCAGCAACCTTTGTTCCACTCGTTTTTTGACGTCGGAACTGATAGCCGAAAAAAACGTCCCCAGATACCGTTACGCCAAGATCACCCTAGGTTCGGCGGAAGACAACTTTTGCGGGGAGCGCGTCTGCGATCACGAGACGGCCTTGGAGATAGGCTGCAACACCGACGACTTGAAGCAAACCTTCTTTCATCAGCAGAGAGGGGCCATCATGCCCGGCATCGTGGTGGATTTGGCTGCCAAGAGGGCCAGCGGAAAAAATGCCAAGGCCCTGTGGTTCGCCATCTACGAACACTGCGAGAACGTCCTTTTGGAGGAAAGAACCTTGGGAGGATTCCCTCCTGCCAGAGACGGCTCGTCGCTTTGTACTTTGGACGGTTACGAGTTTTGTCAGAAGATGAGCGATTTTTCTTGCAAGATCGACGCCAAAGGGCCGGACGACGACCCTCGAGAACGTCTTTTGAGGCACCTGGGCCTTTCCGATGCCGTGGAATATTTGCGTACGCACGGAGAAGAAACTGCCGAAATGGTTCAATTTTCTAGAGCCGTGGAGCTTCTGAAATCCAACGTCGTTTTGGTCCATCTACTGAAACGTTTGGGATCTTTTCGCGTGGCGTGTCCTTCCGGTCCCGGGGATTTGAACAAAGCTGCCGTGTTGCTCATGTTGAACACGGTGAAATCTCTCGCCGTTTTGAGCGCTGAAGAGAAAACCTTCCGGGTGCTTTTGAAGCTTTCCAGGATCCAATACGAGAACTTTGAACTGTATCAGCTCGAGGTGAAAAGGGCCATGAACTCCATGTACGGAATCTTGATGCGTGCCAACGGAGCGTTCGCCTTGCCCGAAATAGGCGCATCCATCACCAGCCTCGGGCGTCGTACCATAAGCGAGGTGAAATGCATAGCGGAAAGGCAAACCACGGAATACGCCAAACGGTGCATGGGATTCGCGGCCGATTCGGAAAAATCGGATCCGTCGTTGAAGTCTTCGGTCGTTGCGTTCGGGAAAGACAATCCGAGATACGTGTTCGCGGGGGGCATTTTGCGAAGGTTGCACAGGTTTTTTGTCAGAACTTTTTACGATTCTCTCCGAGTCGAAGAGCTGATAAAAGGCGTCTACGGAGACACGGACAGCATAATGAGCCTCTTCGCCAAACACAGCGTGGTCAACGTCGAACAGGCTTTTGCAGTCCTTCTCTTTCTGGTGCAGATCATCAACAGCTACTGCGCATTCGGGTACTCTACTCCCAGGATGACGAAGTTCGAAGACGAGAAAATATCCAGAAAAACGGTAATTTACCAACAAAAACGGTACGACATGTATGCGACCTACAAAATCGAAAAATCCGTGGTGAAGCTTTTGCCGGCCGGTTCCAACAAGTCCGACACTTTGCCTTTTTTGAACGAGCTCATGAGCAGGACCAGCGAAGAGTTCTTGGTCAACCTGGAAAAGGGATATTCGGCAAAAGAGGCGACGAACAAGCTGGTTTTCGAAATAAAGAAGAGGCTCTTGGAATTCGCCATGGAAAAGATCGACCCGGAGGAGCTGACCACGACCACGAAACTGTCGAAGTTCGACCCTTCCCTCGAGGTCCAAAGCTCCGTGGGAGGGAAGATCGCGGCCCGCATGTTGGCTAGGGGAGAACCCGTCTGTGCTGGCGACAGGGTGACTTACCTCTCCGTGAGGAACAGGTTCACGGGAGAGATCTCCCTGGAAGAGTACGGCCACTTCCTTCGCAACATGGACACGTTGGCCCCCGATCTCTTGCTGATATGGGAAACCAAAGTTAAAAATAAATTGGTAGCTTTCTTGAGACACCTCCTCTGTCCCCTCAACGACATGGTCCTTTTGGACACCGTTTACCTCGACCGGGAAACGGAAAACAACAGCGCCCAATCCGTCCAGTTGGAAATTCAATCCAAGTACCTGTCGCGTTTCGTGTTCGCGGGTCCAGGAGACCTGGAGCGCCGCTTGGAAAAGCGCCGTCGCATGGCGGAGGAAAGTCACGGTTTTTCTGCGCGCAACGCTTTTTTTGGGAAAAAATCAACCCAACCCTGCCAAGATGCCGTCTATCCAAAGGAAATAGAATGTCTCTCATGCTTTCGATTTTTCGACCCCAAGGTGTACGTCGTTCATCGACGAACACCCGATTCGGCGGCTGTCTTAACCGAGCGCTCCGGCCTCTCAAACTTGCTGCCTTTCGGAGGAAATAGCCAATGCTCGCTTCCCCGTTCGGCGGCCTCTTCGTCGTCTTCCAACAAATCTAGAGGCGGGAAAGCCCTGAAAGCTGCCGCGACGAAGCGCAAACAACACGCTTCATCGCATTTGGGATCCTCTTCTCTCTTGCAAAGTTGGCTGGTAAAAGTCCCGCCTTCCGACGAAAAAGTTCAACCCGAGTTCCTCGTTAAAAAGGAAAGTTCCGAAGTTCCCAGTGGCACAAATCTCCCACGCACCTACGAGATTGTCGATGGTTCTTTGTCCTACGAAGAGCTCCTTCGAAAAGGAGAGAGCGTTCACCTTATTTTTGGGGACGATTGCGAAAGCGAAAATAGAGAATCGTCTTTGAGCGCGTTCGGAGGACCGAGCTGCAGACGGCACGTGACGATAGAATACGAAGGCGATCTCCAAGAAAAAGAAACGAGGTACGTGCTTTCCCATTTAGGCAATCACCGAAAAGTATGCCCTTCTTGCTACGCCGACGAAGCCACAATAGTTCCGGTGCTCCAAAAAAAGCACCGAGCCTTTTACGGAGATTTCGTCGAAGCTCGAGCCGTGTGCATGATATGCATAGAGTTTCCTCAGGTGCCCCCCGATCGAGAAGCGCCCGATACCCCCGAAACCTGCACCATGACCGTGTGCGAAAATTACAAAAGGAAAAAAGAGCTGTCGTATTTCATGGGAGGGGTGGAAACGGAACTCGCGGCTTTCGAGGCCGTCCACGCTTCCTGGTGATCTTGTATTTCGAAATCTTAATAAAATATTTTAGCATTAGAATTCTCTTCTTTTTTAAGGATGCCGGGGGTTCCGCGGTTCTCGTAATTTTGATCGAAAATTTCCAATAAAGTTTCTTTTTAAAATATACTTTGCCTACAATCATAACGAAATAGAAAAGCAGCATGCTGCTGGAGATGGCTGGTACTAAGTTTGGAACCTGGTGCAACGGACTCCCGAAACAAAATTTCGAGGAGCCTTGTTTTCCAAGGGAACTACTTCATTCGACAGATTTCGTTCAAAATATCGACGTTTCTGACCCCAAATGCGCTTTTTCCTGCATATTGAGCGGAAATTGCGACTCCGGTTCTCCTTTCGTTTGGCAGTTTTTGACGTTCTTGAAATCTCTGAACTACGTCAAAACTTTCGAAAACGGCGTGACAAGCGGGGTCTTTCCTTCCGACGGAAAAGAATCTGCCGAACTCTTTCGTAATTGCTTGCTTCGGTGGTGCGATGATTTTTTCTTGTGCGGGTTGGATCGTTCTGAAAGCTTCCTTTCTAGCCTGGAAGCAATGGCGGCAGGGACCTTTCCTGAACAGTGCGGTTGCACGAAAAATCTTGGGGAAAAATACTGTTCTTTTTCTGCAGAAGCTTATTGCAACAAATGCCCCATCTGTATGGAAAACGAAAGAGATTTCTTGCTGTTGCCTTGTCGTCATACCATATGCAAGAGTTGCTTGCTTAAGTTGATGTTCGTAAATTTGAACTTGGGAAAGGCTCCCAACCCGCTCTGTCCCAATTGTAGAGGAAACGTGTCCAAAGGAATATCTTTTTATGTGTAAATGATTGTGTAGTTGTAGTATCGTATTTTGTATTTAATAAAGGTTTATTTGGTCTAATGTTGCTACGCGGCAGCTTTGCACGCTATAATTGAAATGGTATTCAAAATACAAGCAAGAGGCAATCATTGATTACTTTGCAATGAACCTTCAGGATTTCTTGAGTAGCCATTTTTTGACCTGGTTACTTATTCTTTTCTTTTTTGCAAAGAAATTACATTTGGATGCTTTCGAATGGAGTTTTTTGATATTTTTCTATATTGGGAGAACTCTTTTTGCGTATTCGAGAGCCTCTTCCCCCAAGCGTCAGGCAGGATTGCTCGATGGGAAGGCGTTGCTCTCGACATCCTCTTCGTCCGCTCATATCGAGGTTGTTTTGTTGGACGAGCACGCACAAATGCCGACCAAGGGCACTCCCGGTTCCGCCGGATGGGACCTTTATTCTCCTCGGGATTTCGCTCTCTTTGGCGGAGAGAGTTTCACTTTGGACACCAGGGTGCAAATGGCGATACCTTCTGGTTTTTTCGGAAAGATAGAAGCCAGATCGGGATTGGCGTCCAGGTACGGAATAGAGATTTTGGGCGGCGTGGTGGACTCCGACTACCGAGGGTCCATCGGCGTCATTTTGTTGAATTCCGGTCCCTTAGATGTCCAAGGTGAGGTTTTGGTTTCGACTTCTGACCTTTATCAGTTAAAAAGGGTGATCGCGTGGCCCAGATCGTGATAATTCCAATTTCGACGTTGCCACTTTTGGAAGTGAGCGTTTTTGACGTCTCGACTCCCAGAGGAAGTGGTGGGTTTGGATCCACCGGTATTTAGATGAAGAACAAATTGGTAGAGGAAGAAGTGGGAGTAGTGTTTATTAAAACAAATAAAAATCAGCGATAAAACATGTTTTAAAACCAACTGGTGTCCAGATTTACTACGCATAAACCCGACCATTTGGACCATTTGCTCTTCACTTCTGCAGAAGTGATGGTAGACCATTGGTTTTCTACGTGAGCGTACCAGCGGTCCGCTTTTTGGTGAAAGGTTTCATTGACGGAATTAAGGCCTCGGTAAAAATCGTCCAAAAAATTTTTGTATTCGCGCTTTTTTGCGATGGGGGTATCTTCCTTGTTGAAAGGTTGATACAGAGGAATGTTTATTCTCAACGTCAAGTTTTGTAAATTGGGGAAATTTCGAAGAACCAAGTGTTCGTTGAGGTGGTGGTCTTTTGTCGCTGCCACTTCGATGCCTAAGTTGATCAAAGATCGCAGATGGGCAAGAGCGTCGAGAGGCACCGCCGTTCCTCGAATGTCCAGCTGTGTTAAATTTGGAGGAAATTCTAGATGGGATCGGAGCCAACAAGCTCTCCTCAAAGAAAGTGAAATCAAGTTGGAAAGAATCGAAAAACCTTCCATTGAGGATAAGTTAGTGTGAACCAGATTGAGGGTTTTCAACGAAACTAAAGAACTCAAACTGTTTCTTTCCAGCCAGTGGCCCCACTTGTCGCAGACCCTGGACTCGCAACGTGGGTGGGTTTCTTCAAGAAAAAAGGAAACCCCAAGGGATCGGCTGCAAGAGTGTTCGGGTTCATTCTCTTGTTCTTCTTCGTCTTGTTCCGATTCTACTTCTTGATCGTCTTGATTCCACTCGTCTTCAGACGACTCCTCTGTAGAGCGGAAAAAACGAGAGCTGGAAAGGTTCAAAGATTCCAATCGGGTGAGCGCAGAGAGAGCATCCGAGCCGACTATGCGATTACAAGGTATGTTGAGAGTTTTCAAATCGGTGAGGTTTATGAACCACTTTGTCAGGCGGTCCTGAAAATCTGCGTTGCACTCCAATTCCTTGGGTTTGGAGGAGTTTCGTCTTATTTTCAAAAAAGACAAACGGGTCAGGTGCATCAATTGTGGCAAGTTGTGGCGAATCACCAAATCAGGAACGAACAAGGACGATAGAGCGCCCAGGGGATGAGGCTCCAAAAGCTGAGGAAGCCCCTCGAAAGGGTGAAATGCGCCCGAATAAAGGGTTTTCTGCAGATCTCCGAGTTCCCTTTGGCGATCTTTGTTCAAACTCATATACCCTTCGGCATAAGCCGACATTAAGCGCAAGCTGGATAAATTTTTTTGGCTTCGAAGGAAATTTTTCCATTCCGCAGGACAAGCTTGAACCAGGGGCAAAGGAGGCTTGGTAGACCTAAACTGAACGAGCCCTTGAAGTTCATCGGGCGAAGAAACAGTTTGCAACGACGTGTCGCAAAAACAACATTTTCCGACCTTATCGCAGAAATAACCCGCCAAGCAAATGTCTTTCAAACAGTCGAAAAAATTCAAAAAATTCCAATTTAACGTTGCCTTAAATATGTGCATCCTGCTACATTCGCGAAGTTTTGGTTTTTTTTCAGGACCGTTATAAAATGCATATCCTTCGGAAAAAAAAGTCATCTTCGAAAAGCAAGGCAACACCAAAGAACCTACCAAAGAAGGAACGAATTTGTACAATTTCCAACAGGTCTTCATCAAAGTGTTCACCGTTTTCATGGCACAACTGTTCAGATAGAGCAGCCCGGATCGGTCAGAAGTCAGAGAACGGGAAAGCTTGTCTGGCGGCAAAGAACATCCGTCGTATAAAAGTTCCTCGTATATCAATTGCCAACAGTCTTTAGGAAGTTGGAGAACGAGTCCTGTGTCAATTTCCGTGCAGGTTCTCTTGTGATTGGGGGCTTCTGGATGAAGGGAAGTTCGTTTCATTGAATGAAATGAAATGTTGGTTCAATTTGGATTTTATACATTCAATTATACGATCCAAACGATAAAATATTTTTGACCTTGGTGGCTCATTTGTACAAACCCAATACAAAGCTTTTATATTATTCCCATGTAAATCTAATGTTTATTTCGTTTCATCAAAGAAAATTACAAGTAAACGAACCAGAAAAAGCACGAACATCTTTGGGACATCCTTTCTTGTGGTAAGAAAAGAGCCAAGATTCTATTCCTTTGACCATGAGGGACACAGTCTTGTTGGAATCTACCTTCTGAAGCCATTTGGGAGGCTCTAGGTTTTTGGAGCGCAACAGTTTCTCGTAACCGAAATAAGGCACCAAAGTTCTATTGTCGGTTCCGCCTCTGAGAGGAGAGGAAAAATAAATTTCGTGAAATATTGAAATTCTCAACCAAGCCCATCCATCGGGGTTCATTTCTACGCTCAATTTTCCTGCATTACAAGCAAAATCCAGGACTTCGGTTAGTTTGAGACAAAAAGGCTCGGCAATTTTGGAAGGCACCGCGTTCGTGTAGAGGTCGAGTTCGGAAAAAGAACAACCTCCGCTTTCCTGAAAGATTCCCAACAAACCGTCCAAAACGTCGGCACACTTAGAGAAAGGATCGGTGCGTATTTCAATTTCTTTATTGCCCAAATGAAGACGGTCGCTGTATTCGTACCAGCACTTGCCGGACGAACCGCGGGGAAGGCTGTTCACCGCCTTCTGCAATTTTTCTTTTTCTTTGGCTACATCCTCCAAAACGTCTTCGTCTTCGCTGCAGTTGCAATATTCGACCTCGAGGTCGCTATCGTCGTCGGGCGAAAGTTCTCCCCTCTCGTCCCAGTTCTCGGGCAAAAAATCTTCGTCGGTGCAGGCGCCCAACACCCGAGAACCGGGGTACAATAGGCCTTCGATCATTCCGAGAAGCCGCAAGAAATCGACTGCATCGTGGTTGGACGGTTCGTCTATTAAATGTTTGGGGTGCTCCTCTTCCTCTTCTTCTTCCTCCTCATTTTCAGGACCCTCTATTTCTCCTTCGCTAGTCGCATCATCTGGAAAGTGGGGTTCGTTTGCTTTGTACGACGTTCGATCCACGTATTCGGGGTCATCTTCCGTTTCCTGAAATGCATCGTTGGGAAAGGCATCTTTGGAACTGAAAATGTCGTCCAATGCCTCTCCATTGGTGTGTTTTTCTAAACTTTTCAAAAAGGCAACTTTTGTTGCTCTTTTTCCTAAAATCGAAGAGTTTGGTTTTCTGTCAGACTCTGCACGGTCTTTCTTTCCCTGGCTTCCAAGCACAGCATCGCGCAGCGCAATATCGAATCGGGAGGGCTCGGATGGCTTTAGAGCTTTCGATCCGTGTTCTTTTTTTTCGCATCTTTCTAAAACCGACGTCATGTCTTCGAAAATCTACAGTGATTCGTCTTAGGAAAAATGAACATTTAGAATGAATTATATTCCATAAAACAGAGTAACTGCATCAATCCAATAGGAACGAAATTTTTATTAAACATCAGCAGCAAACATGTTTTCAAAACAAGGACACCGTTTATTTGGTGGATGGAAAGCAGGCCCGAGCTGCCACTCCGCTCGATGTCTAGATTCGTGCCATCTGTAGCAAGGTACAAGGATAGCTTGAAGACCACAGCCGTAGTGACGACACCGAGGACATAAGGCTTGTAGGTCTGCGGGCTGTATTTTGCTCAAGTCGACGTTTCTCAAATCCATCCAGCTTCCATCTGTGTAATCTAGCCAATTTCCTTCAAGTTCTGGAATCTGGAACGTGAAAACAGACAGAGCTTTATTTCTACCTTTCCGTCTGAGGTGATACATCTGTCACCATCCCAAGTGATTGTTTGAACTTCTTTGACTTTGACGAAGAATTTAGGTTTTTTCAATTTTTCTGATTTTCCACTCTCTTCACTACAGTCAGCGAATCTTTTTGATATCGACCTCTTCATATCAACTTCAAACTTTGAAGAAAGTAGGCCTAAAATTTTTGGGACATTTGGGTCAATTATATGACTCAAATGTACAGGACAGGAGTTGTTGTGTTTGATTTTATATTTTAAAAATATCTCTTCTAAGAACTCGTTACGCAAGGTTTTGGTAAGTGAATTCGATGTCTGTCAAGATCACGGATCGAATTTCCGATCCAGAGCTCGACTGGGCCATGCAATCCTCCTTGAAAGTGAAAAACATGGGAGAAGAAGAGAAAACCGCCTTCAAGTTCCTGGCCGGGCTGGCCGAGAAGGTGGAAAGCTTGGAAAGAGAGGCTCGAGGGCGAGCATCGTCGAAGCCTCACTGCTGGTTTTACTGGTGGATCAAGCTTCTGAAAAGGTTGAACTCCACGCAAAAATCGTGTTCGAGGCTTTTGGCCGTTCACAAGTACCTTTCGGCCGCCGGATACTTGGTCAATCGAGCCGACCGTCTCTCGGTGAATTCCCCCGTCTCCGACGAAGCGTGCGTGGATGCCGAGGCCGCCTTGGCCATATCGGAGAACGCGCGACTGAAAGAGCGCTACGACGGCATGGATCTTTCCGCCGTCGCGTCGGCCCGCGCCTACTATCGCCGAACGGCGGCTCAAAAGTGTCTCAAATTTTTGGAAGCCGCCGTGCGTTTGCTCAAGAGGTTGGTTCCCGAGTTCGTGTCTTCTTTCGGGGGATCGAGCGTCGAGAAGGGCGCCGAAGAAGAAACGGTGCAGAAAAAGTTCCGCCTCTCGGTGCGGGTTCTCTACGAAGACGCGGTGAGCTCTTTCGAAGAGGAGCTCGCCGGAGACTCCGAAGACGGGTCGATCGTCGAAAGGCTGCGAGAAAACAACCTGGTGGATCGGTTCTTGGAAGTTTTGTCGGCGCTCCCCGATCCCGCCGAACCGGCCAACAGGTTCGTAGGGGGAAGGATCTTCGGGAAATTGGAGAAGATCCCTTACAACCCCGGAGGGTCCTCCAGGTTGGATTGGGGAGTCATGACCCAAAAGAAGAAAGAAGCGCCTTCGAAGTGCGCTTCTCCGCTGGCCTCTTTTTTGACCAACGATTTCTCCACGGACGGCCGATTTCGTTACGCCTTTTCCGACGGGGGAATCCACAAGATGGAAGGCGAACCCTCTTGCGCGCCCGAGTTGGAGAAAGAAAAGAGAGAGGCAGTGGCCTATCGCATAGAGCACCCCCTCAGGGACAAGAGAACGGCCAACAATCTGGTGAGCTTTTGCGTGAAGTTCGCGGTGGAGGTCGACGCGGTGTTGGGACACCCTTCGGTGCGATCCGACGTGGGCGCGAAAGAAGAAAGCATGGAGAAGCCTTGCGGCTCCCCCTGCGTGGAAAGCTGGGAGGCCGCCTTCGGGCGGTGCGTGGAGTTGGGGGAATCGATATTCCTGCTGATGAACGACGCTTACGGGCTGCCTTACGTGGCCGCCTTGCACGCCGAGACCGAGATGAGGTCGGCCGCGAAATCCCTGTGGTCGACGTTCCAAGAGTACGTGGAGAGCAGGGAGATCGGAAAAGTGAAGCAGGAAAGCTTGGACGCCGACGATCCGGACGGAACCGTTCAAATGGAAAGCGCCGAAGCTCCTCCTCCCCCTGTGCCTGCGGAAGCCGAACCGGCCCCCGAAGTCCCGGCGGAACCGGTCCCGGAAGAGGCGACGGCTCCCGTGGGAGCGGAGATGATGAAAGCCCGTTTCAACACTCGGAGGCTCCTGAGCACGTTGGAGGGTCGCTCGTCTCCCGAAACGGCGGAGGAAGACGAAGAAATCGAATCCCTCGCTTCCAACGAACCTCCCGACGCTTCCAGCTATCAAGACAAGGTGGCCCTGGCTTTGGCGCGTTACGTGTCGGCGTGCAAGATCATGACCAAAAAATTCCTGTCGAGCTGCTTTCGACCCGGCGCGTTCGGGCTCCGGTTCAAGCCCGGTTACGATCCGGGCACGGACAACGAGACGAAGCCCGAAAAGTTTCGAAAGAACGCGATAAGGAGCTTCTCTAAACCCCTGAAGAGGTTTCAAGAGCAGATCGAGCCGCACTGCGCCAAGGTCGAAAGGTACTTCGGCACGGCGGAGGGAAACCAGCAGAAGCCCACCTTCAAAGAGTGCATGGTGGGCGTCTGGTCGATTCGAGTGATGACCAAAACTTTCAAGCTGTCGGTGAGGTGGCTGTTCGTTCTGTGTTACGTCGCCTGGTGCGGAACTCCCAGATCGTACTGTTTTTACGGAACCAAGAGGTACTTGGAAAAGTGCAAACCTTCGGCGTGCTACTACTACGGGAAGATCGGCCCCGATCACGGAAAGAGAGACGCGTGCCACAGATCCAGGACGAGGGCCGATCCTTCTTCGTCCAAGGGAGATCTTTCTTCGGGCCCTTCTTGCTGCGCCACCGGGAGCCAGGGCAGCCGAGAACCTTTGGCCGCCCTCTTCTCAGACGAGCTCCCTCGATTGGACAGGTGCCTCTTCGGAGCCTCGAAAGCGATGGAAAAGCTGATGGTGCGCTGCAAGGAGGGCGTTTTCCACGACCTTTTGGCGGAGTCGGTGTTGGCCTCGAAACCATTCAGCAGGTTCTCCGATTACGCTTCTTCGGGAATACTCCTGGACGAAGACGACGTTCCGGAAAGCCCCGGGGCGGGGATCGAGCTGTCCAAGGGCGAAGCCGTCGCCGCGAGAGAAGTGGTGGCCGCCGCCAAGATTTGGCTCTCGGCCAAGCGGGACACCGACTTTTTGACAAAAAAGCACCTGGAGCTGTGTTTCGGCATTTACGTGGCCGTGGTCAGGTTTTACCTCGTCTATCTGGGCGAAGCGGGATTCGGAAACGGCGCCTTGCTCCAGAAGAGGGCAGGAAAGAAGCTGAAGGTGGACGTCTACGACTTTTCTTTCGACAAGGGGTACGAGAGGAGCGTTCCCTTCGTTCCTCCTTCGAAGGTCTCCGTCGAAGGGGTGGGTCACCTGCGCGCGAACAATCCGGAAAGCTTCAAAAGCCTTCTGATATCTCGCAACAACGCGTGCGCCTTGTTCGAGGCGGATTCGGAAAACGAGCTGCTGGCAAAGAAGATGATGCACGACCTGCTGGGCTACGAAAGCAAAGTCACGAGAACCCTTTGGCTCTCGGTGGAAGCCGAGAGGGCCTGGGTCAGGTTCTTGGCCTCCTTCGGTTACGATTCCGCGGCGACGGATTCTCGTTACGCGCCTTGGGTGAATGGCACCTACAAGGCGGAGGAAGGGAGGTTCGAGGGCAGGAGGGTGCTCGACCTTCTTCACGCTTCCTTCGGAAAGATGGCCGCGGAAAGAGGGCTCACCTGGAGGGAGGGTTCGCACGTGGTGACGAGCAAGCTGACGGTATCTGACGCGATTCAGCTGGAATTCTTGGCCGGATCCTTGGAAGCGGCGCGAGATTCGTTGCGAGAGTGCTCCGATTCGATGACGAGCAAGTTCCTCGGCTCCGATAGCGCCTTGGGCGTCAGCGTGTCGGTGCGCGAAACCCCGACCCCGGAACCCGCCGCGGAAGAGGTCCGAGAGGAAGTCGCCCAACCCGCGACCGAGGAGAAGGCGCCGGAAGCGCCCGAAGCGGCCTTGGTCGGAGCGGACTTTTGGACCAACCACCACGGAATCAACAGAGGGTTCAACAGCGCCTGGAAGAGAGGAAAGAAGGAAGGCTACGCCGAAGGCTTCAAGGACGGAAAAGAGAGCGGCTTGGCCGTCGGAAGAGACGAGCTCGAAGACACGAAACACTTGGCCGACGGAGAGTTCTTGCGAAGGTTCGAAGCCTACGAGGGAGACTACGGAGACGTGTTGGTTCACCTCTACCTACCTTTGGAAGGCGTGCCCGCGGTCGCCGAGAGCGAAAGCTACGATTCGAACGCCTTGAAGCTCTCCCGCGATCTCATGACCTACCACCAGCATCTGGGAGATTCCAAGGCCTTCATAAGCGCCTTCAACGACGACGGCACGGAAGAGCACAACAGGCGCTTTTATCGGGAGATCATGTGGAAGAACTATCGCAGGAGCAGATACGCCAAGTACTGGAGCCAATTCGACCGTTGCTTCGAAGCTTGGGGGAAGCTTTACCCTCTGAACGAGGTGGTGCAGATGAAGGTGTCCGAATCGGTTTTCCAAGAGAGGCTCATAAACGGAGATCCGGAACTGGTTCGTCTTTCGGGGGAAAGGTTCTTCAACCTCGAAAAGTACCCCCACCCTTCCAACATGCTGTACTCCGGAATGCTCTACAGGAAGCTTCTGGACAAGACCCCTCTGATGTACGGGGATCGAGCTTTCGCCTTGGGCATAATGTCCAAGGACTACAGGGCGGCCATCAAGAACATCTACAAGAACTTTTCCAAAGCCCCTTACGGAAAAGGCTTCAGGAGATACGTGTCCAGGAGCATCAAGCTTTACGATTGGGTTTCCACCAATTTGGGACCCGTTTTGTACAGGATTTTGGTGGAAATCCAGGAGAGGCGTCCTTCGTCTTCCGAGGGACTCGCTTCTTCTTCCGACACTTCGCTTCCCGCTTTCAAAACCGTGCCGGAAAAGGAACCTGACGTTCAAACGGAACAATCTAACCCCGTGGTCTCCTCTTCGAGCGAAGAGGAAGAAACTCCAAAAACGGTCGTTCAGGAAGGCGGCGAAGAAATTGCGACGGAGAGTCAGCGGGTCGGCGAGGTGGAAAAGCAAGAAGGAGATTTGCAACGCAAAGAAGAGGAAAAAGAGCCTGAGGAAGAGGAGGAAGAAAAAGAAAAGAAAGAAGCGGCGAGAAACATATCGATCAATATAGGCGGCTCTTTCGCGACGACCAGAACGCACACTTTCAGGGGAGAAGGAGAAAAGCTCACCACCATAACGGCCACCACCACCGATCCGGAGGTGGCGGAACAGTTGAAACGAGGGGCGCTGGAAAGCGACGTTCGACGTCAAGAGGTGATGAGAACCGCGGCGGGAAACGACGCGCGTCCCATCCCGAAGGGTTCCGAACCGGATCCGGGCGCCCGTTTGGACGAGGAGGACATGTACGACGCGTACGAAGCTTCCGAACCGCAAGCAAAATTCGAAGAACCCAACCTCGCCCCCGCGGGACGAGAAGGTTTCGAAGACGCCAACGCCGACTCCACCGCGACCGGAGGCAACATATACGAAAAGTTTATTGATGATCTGACGAAGCTCAAAAAAGCCAGAAAGTTGATCCCTTTCACTGGTTTCATGTTCGGGCCTCCTCTGAACCTCTTCGAAGGAGCGGGAGGCCATTCTGCCGAATTTGTAAATTCTAGAACGTCGATCTCGAGAGATTTCGTGGACGAGTTCATGACGGCTTTGGCGGTGGTGGAATTCGAATGTTCCGCGGCTTCCAGAAAAATAAAAGGGAAAGACAAGAAGGGGAAAAAAGCGACGGCCGAAAAAAGGTTGTTGAAAAGAGATTTGAAGCTGAGGCGTTATTACGACTCCGAAGCGATCGAAATTGGTGCAAAAAAGATAGGCGGAAAACTGATCCTTAGCGACGAAACCAAAGAAGCCAACGAATTGGGAGATCCCGAACCCAAATTTTCCTCCAAGGTAACGGAAGACGTGGACCTGGGCATGCATCACCTTTCGAAAGAATGCGACGGAAGCAGCTTCGTCACCGACGCATTCATTTCCTACCTGAAGGACCTGGAAGCCGCCGAGAATCGAGAAAATTATCCCGAATCGGCGACCTCGACACCTGAGGCGACGACGACGACTACTGAAACCGCGACGTCGACCGAGCCTGCGACGGAACCTTCGGGAGAATACGCCGAAACCCCTTCGCAAGCCTCGGAAATTGCAAACATCGGACCCAAGCTGTGGAAACGATTGCTTCCCAAATCCAAAAGCAAAGTTTTGATGGCGTTGGCGATGAGCCTTTCCGCGGCGCTCGTGGCAGAAACGAACGAAATAGTCGGAAGGAAATCTCGCGCGACTTCCAGCAAGCAAACCCCCTGCGCGACGAACCCCGGGGGAAGGGACTGCAGCCTTCAGACGGTCGACGATAAGAGGCTCAGCTTGGCCTTGCACGCCGGGCTTTCCAGGGCGATCCAAAAGGACGCCCAAAAGAACGAAGACTCCTGGGTGGCCGGCTTTTTGCGAGACCACGTCGTGGTCTTGGTGTTGGATCCCACCGCCGACGGAAAGGTGAACTTGGAATTCGGAAACGTTTTCGTTTTGCGCGCGGAAGCAATCCCCGTGCTTTTGGGAGAAGAGGGAACGGGAAAGACTTTGCCTCGAGGCCTGTCTTCCGCCGTGGTGCTCAACGCCCGAGCCGTAAGGTGGAACGAGAACCCGAGACCCTACGACGGGGACGTTCGATCGCAGGTGGTGGACCCAAAGGGTCCGCTGACGCCGGCGCCGAGCAGCATGAGGCTTCTGGCGGCGGAAGACGCGCTGAACCCGGTCGGAAGAACTCTGGTGTTCGCGGAAACCCTAGGGTCGAGCAAGATACCCTCCCACGCGCTGGCGAAACAGGGTTCGCTGATGACGGTTTACTACTCGTTGGACGAGTTCGCGCCCGTCGATCTATACAAGGATTTCGCGGCGGAGGGAATCAGCGCGGACAGGGCGGCGCCGCTGGTCAAGCTCGCTCCGGGAATGCCCGTCGGTTCTCCCGGCGCGAAAGAGGTCAAAAAATCTGCCGTCCTCTTGGATCTTTCGCGAAGAGACGGCATGGGTCGTCCGCAATTGGTGACGTTCACCCATCCGGGGAGGCCCGTCAAAAGGGGAAGGCTGCAATTGATGGGAACCGTCGGAGGAAAATCGGCAAAAATAGGAGAGATAGAATACGTGGCGATATTGATGGCTCCGCGAGCGCCGGTGCTCCCGAGTCCTTTCAACAAGGCGAACAAAAAGTGAAAAAACCGGTCACTCGTGTCGCGACTTTTGATAAATAAATTATTTTTATTAGAACGAATTGAACCAGTTTTTTAGAAGAATTTCGAAATTTTTTTCATTTTGTAAGAATCCAACCGGGCGGAAGAAGGGCTTTCGGGAAAAATTTTATCCAACAACGCCTGGTCGGGAATCAGCACGTGCACGCCGCCGAGGGGCCTCAAAGACCCGAACGACGTAGCCCGTTCGTCGTTTTGGACGTGGTGCTTGCTGAAAGCGTGGCCCAAGTAACCGAAAATGGCCGGTCCGGCGACCGACCAAGAGGGCCACGCGTTCCCTTCGGTTCGGGATTTGCCGCCCGCGCGAACTTGCACGTCGAACCAGGAATCGGGAAAAGGAGCGTGCGCTCGATAAACGAAGCTCGAGCTGATCCAAGAATGCGAAGATCCTATTTGGCTTTCGTCGGAGGGATAAACGTCCAAATCCAAATCGACGTTCATGATGGAACAGCCTTCCATCGTTTCGTCTTCTTCCAAAAGCCTTCTCATGGTCTCGCTCGGGGTTTCGTTCGGACCGGGTTCCTCCGGACAGGCGCCGTAAAGCGTTCGTATCCACTCTCGAGAAGACGCGTCTCCGGGACCCCTTTGCAACACTTCGGCGCGCAGGTAAAACTCTCCGACGAGAGATCCCGCTATCGCTCCGTATCCTCCGGGAAGGCCGACGGCTCCGAATCCTCCCCAGCCCACCGTCGTCTCCGAGGGTCCTTGTGACCCTCGCGACGCGTTTTTTTCCAAGGCGGAAATCGGCGAAACGAAACACCCTCTGCTGGCAGAGAGGCCTTTCGCGTCCTCTTTCAAAACTCCCCAAACCGCGAATCCGTTGTAGAAAAACTGGGAACCACGTTTCACGTTCGAGTCCAGAGCGCCGTAAGGAGGCGTGTGGGAATAATGAACGTGAGAAGAATCTATGAGATATAGCGCTTTGGTGGTTCCTTTTCTTATTTCGGTGCATCCGTCCCCTTTACAAAGCAAAGGGTTCAAATCTTGTTGGACGAAACCTTCGTTCCTTCTGCCAACCGTGTGATATAACGCTACGACCAAGACCGCGAGCACGGCCAACGCCACCAAAAGCAGGACGATTCTCGTGCGGTAGGTAGAATTTCCCCTTTTGGAAGAGGTTTCTTCTGCTGCTGGGTTTTCCTTGCTTTCGATTTGTCCTTCCTCCGCTGAAGCATTTAGCTTTGCAACGAAAGCTTCAGGATCGTTCATTTTGAACGCTTCGCCTGGAGTTTATGTTGTTTGGAAATTCAAGCGACCTCGGTGGACAATTATAGCATAATGTGTGCTACGTGCGAATTTTAGCATTCTCCAATGTAATTCGAATGTTGCAATTTTATTTGCATCGCAAGTCGATCGAATTGGCTATGAACCGATATGTGACATACTTATCAAAATATATGGGAACCCAATCCGAAGACCTAATTGCTAAAAAAACCACGCTATCGCACCTCTGCGAAGTAGCAGAAATGTTTTTGCTATCGGTGGCGACTTACGAACTTTTGATAAGGGGCATGTACCATTCAAAAATTCATCCGGAGTACATCATGGGCATCATGATATTTCTCCACCTCTCCTTTGGCATGGTTTTGATCATTGCGGGCACCATAGGATTATGGATGACGGGTTGTTACGCGATACACCTCGCGACCGGTAAAGAATTCGATCCTTTGGCCGTTGGAACCTGCCTCTACGCTGTTCGTTTGATTTTCTTGCTTGTGTTATAGTAGACGGGCACTAGAAAATTACCGGCTGTTAGAACACGAAGAACAAATAAACACCAATTTTTCCGGTCGTCGGCGAAAATCGACACCGTCAAGTAAATCTACCGATCAACCTCTTGATTATGGTCGGACCCCCTACTGTTAAACCCCAACGTTTACTACCGAACTATGTCTTACTTTTTTTTCTAATTACCTCTGTCATTTAGAGGGTTTATGGTCTTGAACAAGATTTTGCTAGAGTACCAAAACACAGTTCGACAGTAAACGATTGGGTTTAACAGTAGGAGGACCTTGTGTACGCTGAATTGACCGATTTTTTAAACCCCTATAAAGTGTGTTTATTTTGTAATGCTGTCCTTGACAGGTTCTTCTTGTTGGAAGTTTACCAAACGCGTTTTTATCCTTTGTGCCTGGAAGCATTTCCGTACCTTGACCAAGATGCTCGATTTATGGCGGTGTTGTAAGCACGAGCCCTTTTTTTCTCGTCTGCGTTCATGAAATCGTACCTTTGTTTTTCCCTTTGTAGACGGGAAATCTTGGTAGATCGACCGAAAACGGTTTCTCGAACCGGTCTCCTTTCGGATCGGCTTTTGTCTGCAGAAAATTTCAAGCATTTTTTGGCCGCTTCAAGGTCGACGGGTTTTTTGTAGCGAATTTCGATAGGAGTTCCGACGAAATGTTGACGCCTTGCCAAAAGCACTTCTCTGTAGGCTCTTTCCGCCGTCCCATAAAGGTCTCTTTCGGTTTTTTCGCCTTTTCCTTCTCTCGCGCCGTCGCCTTCTTTGGATATCGTTCCGTCGAGATGCGAAGGCGGGCACAGCGAATAAGGGTCAGCCACCTCGAGATCCGGAAAAGGTTGGGGAAAATCCGATTTGGTGGGATCGTGCGTAAAGTGACAGGTGCAGGAACAACGACAGTAAAACGCTATCAGCTGCATGACCAGATCTATTTTCACGTCTTTTCCTTTTTTCAAAAGGGACGTTATCACTTCCTGCACTTTGGTGGCCGCCTGTGTGCCTCCTGCACGAGGTGAAGCGGAAAGCCCCCGGCCGACGTTTTCTGAGCGCGAGGACAGGACGACGCTTCCGTCGTCCGCAGACCCTACGGGCGAAGCGTCGACAGTGTAAAACCTCGCTCGTCTGTCGGCGCCTCTGCCTCTACCTCTGCCTCTGCCTCTTTCGGAGGGGACCCCTCTCGTCCCTCTTCCTCTTTCCCTCCCTTCGTCGGTTTGCGAGCGAGCCGATCGCTGTCGCGCGTTGCCAGACTTTCTTCCGGCATCCTTTTTCCCATCTGCGGCTCCGCCTCGGTTGGTGAAATCTTCCAACCCCAACGGCTTTCCGAAAGACGGGGATCCCAACGTCGAGAAAGTCTCACGATGCAATTCCAAAAAATCCAACAGCGTGCTTTCTGAAGAAACGTCGGGGTCGTCGGAGAGGCCGGAAAAAATGCACTCTCGCAACCGACCTCCTACCACCGCGTAAGGAGAATACTTTCTTCCGAAAGAGCCGTGCAAGCATCCTCTGAGGCTCCTTCCGTTCCCTTTGGCTTTGAATCGCTTCACCTGGCTCCTGTAGACCCACTGGAGAGCGTAGCGATGCAGAAGGTCGCCGCTCGTTCCTTCGGGCACGTCTTCGGAACGCGTCGAAGAAAATCGCGCGCTTTTCGCAAAGCACTCGCAACAGCGGCCCAATTCGTCTTCGGATTGCACGTCTCCCTCCAAAGTTTGCGTTTCCACCTCGTCCAAGGACAAGATCAACCCGAGGTCGTCTCCTCTTCCGTGCGACGCGAATTTCAAAGTATCCATCGATTTGACTTTTCCGGCGCCTTCTCTCGGTTCGATCGAGGAAACCGAGTTTTCCGGCTCTTCCAGCCGGCCTTCTCTGTCCGAGTTTTCCGGCAGCCCGCGGGAATCGTGATGTCTGCAAAAAACTCCTCTGGAAAGGGGACGCGAAAAACCGTTGCGGCCATCTTCTATCGGGATTTCGGAGAGGGCGGTGGAAGAGGGAACGATCAATCTGGGGGCGCTTTTTCCGCTCTCCGCCGCTTCCGCGGAAGACACCCAGATCGCGCATTCGTCGCAACGATGGTGGGATTGCTTTTCCAGGGAATATTGAAGACAATATTCGCAGGCGTAACCTCCGGGAGAGATTTCGTTCTTCATGTCGTAGGCGTGGACAGATCCGCAAAGAGGGCACATCTGATATTGTCTGGGGTGCTTTATTCCGAACAGCAGGCGCTTTCCCTTTATGTTTATCTTGATGGCGGCCGTCGAGTTGCAGTGCAAGACGTCGCGGGCTTTGGCGTAGCGCCGGGCTATCTTGTCGAAGGTTTTTTTGTCCCTGGGTAGCTTGGAATCGTCCGCAAGCTTGAATCCTCTGTTTCGTTTCGATCTCTCTTCGTTTTCTCGATCTCCTCTTTCCTTTCCCCTTCCTCCTCCTTCTCCCCCTTCTATCCCGCGGTCCAACTGTATGCCGGCCAGCTCTTGTTCCGTAAGCTTTTCCATCTTCTTGTTCATTTCCGACATGATGGCAGAGGCTTTTTCGTCCAGGACTTCCAACGCCGTCGATCGAGGCTCGTTCTCGGTTTTGGGTTTTCTTCCGGACGGGCCCACCCGGCACTTCAAAGACGCCGCGAGCTCGTACAGCTTGCAGAGCGCTCGAGCGAGAGAAAACCATTGTCTGTCGTAGTTTCCCATGATTTGGCACTTGGGCATTTTTTTCCTCGCGCACGTGTATTGGCCCGTCGAGGTGGACAAAGCCAGTCTCCGGTTCCCGTGGGCTTTCGGATGGGAATACGCGAAAACTCGCTGGCAACACAGGGCCAAGTAAATGTCGTAAAAGTCGTCTTCCACGCGTTCTTCTTCGAACAGCTTGTACTTCGCTTTCCTCAAGGCGTGCTCGATTTGGTCGTCGGTTTCCGACGACAATTCCGCCAACTTGATGGAAGACACTATTTGAATCGCTCCCAGAGAATAGTAGAGCTTGTTGAACACGGGAAAAGTCAGGGCACTTATGGTCCTCTTCATGTTGGTCGGTCGTGGTTTGTCTTCGTAAATATCTAGGAGGGCGTTGAATCCCGTCAGATCTTTGCAGGAGAAAAGACCGCATTCGTACAAAATACGGGCATAATACTTGGGCAGCTTCGTCAACCCGTCCTTGGGTTCGAACTGAGCCACGTTGGTTATCGAAGCGTTCGAGGCCGAGACGAAAGGTTTGTTTTGGTAGAGTTTTCCGATGCCTTTGCTGTCTGAGTCGCCGTCCTCCCCGTCGGTTGAATCTTCGTCGTTTTCGGAATCGTTCGTTTCGCGGCAGGGGTTTTCTCCAGAGTTTTCGTCGTTCGATGCATTTCCTGCGCTCCGAATTTCGCCGGTTTGGAAAATGTGCAAGTTCGCCAAAAGAGCGTTCCAGACGGCTTCCTTTTGCGATTGTTCCAAACTGAAGAGCTCGTTCCAACGCAAAAGACACCGGAGCTTCAAAAACAAAGTGTCTTCTAGAATCTCGACAGTCTCCTCGGTGGTCTCTAACAACCGCGAAAAGGGGACGTCTTCGGACGTTCCGGGCTTCTTCGTTTTTTTTCCCTGTTCCAACTTTTCGAAGTGCGCACAAATTCGAGAACGAAGCCTCAGCAAGGAGGACGCATCTCCGACGGCGGTCTCGTCGAAGCTTTGGCTTTCGTCCCAAAACCGAAAGTCGTCGGATTTTTTAGAACTCCGGCCGTTCGGGGCCGCTATTTCTCGAGATTGGCGTTTTTTGCACTGATCGTGTTTCTGTTTTTGCTTGGAATTCGGCTTGTTTCTTTGGCCTTCCTGCGCGCAGTCGCCCACGCATTTTTCGCTGATGGGCAACTCGAAGAGGCTATCTGCGTTGCCGTACATGTTGCGAAGTTCTTCCAGCGTAGGGGGGACCACCACCGCGTAGCGAAAAATCACCTTTTCATATGCTTTTCCGAAAGCCCAAAGGTGTCTCACGGATGCCGGGGTCACCTCGACCGATCTTTTTTCGAATCCTCGTCCTTGGGCTTCGAAAACCAACACTGGGAACGATTCGTTTGCGTCTTCTCCTTCCGCTTCGATGACTTGTTTCTCTAGAACGCGTTTCTCCTCGGCAGACAAGTGACGTAAAAAAGTTTCGTAAACGCTTTGCACCGCGTTCGATGGCTCCTCGTCTGTCGCCTCTGTTGTTACTATCAAATCTCGGGGAAATTGAGATGTGTCCAACATTTTCAACAGTTGCAACAAGTCTTTGGTAGATTTTAGGTATTTGATCAAGTCGTTCACGTCTTTTTTCAACTTCATTTCTACCAGAACCATCGCTTCGCTGAAAGGTTTCATCTTTTCCAACAACAACTGCTCGAATCCGACCAGTTTGAACTTTACGGGATACAGGTACTTGAACATGGCCAAAGAGGTTTCGTAGTTCGCCGTCAAAATTTTGCAATCGTCGAACAGACGAAGATTGACGCATCGAGGTCCCGTCGATCTTCCGGAATTCGCTTGACCTCCTCCCAACACCGCGGGCACGGCCTGAAAAAGCAAGGGCTCCGAAGTAGGAGGAGGAGCAGGAACGGTCGAGGCTCCTTCGAGGGAGGTTCTCTTCGGGCCTTGGGAAGAGGTCGATTTCTTCTTGTTGCTTCCTATGTATCGTCCGTGTATCTGAGGAGAAAGGGAGACGGGAACGCTCGTTCGAGAATTGCAGTAATCCCAATAAACGCCGTCGCCGTACTTTTCCTCCAAGTTCATCCGGTAGGCGTTCAATGGCAAATCGTTGCTCCTTTTGAATCCCTCCCAATCCATCACCACGGTGTCTTGCACGGACAGGTCCGCCATGAAGGACTCGTAACACTCTCTGACCATGTAATGCACGAAGAGGGGTTGGGTGAGAAAAAATTTGGAGGTGCTGTGCAAGTCCAGCTGGGCCGATCTGAAAGCTCCTTGTTCCACCGAGCTCCCTCGAGAGAACAACGTGTTTCCCACCACCAAGAGCGAAGCCAGGGACGGACGATACGTGTAACGAAAGAACCTATCGTTCCCTCTGAGTTCCTGTTTTCGCACGTACCGTTTCAACACGTCGACGACGTCCGATTCGGAAATTTCCAAGGCTCGCTCGACCTCGGTTGCGGTTTCGTCTTCGCCGGAAAGGCTCCCTCGGTAAAGGAGATTGTAAAGCTCCGAAGCCGTGTCGGGAGCTTCTCTCGAGAAGGAGGAACGGCCGCGCAGGACTTTTTCGGAAGCGGCGCTGACGAAGCCTCGGGTCCGATAGTATCCTCCCGTGAGGGTGAGAAACAGCAGTTTTTTGATCAAGCAAAAAAACACGGGAGATTTGTTGCCCGTGTCTACTAGTTTCCCTTCGAAAATGCGCGCCGCCGACCGTCGGTCCAAGCATTTCTCCATGACCTTCAAGAGGGCCAAAATCTGCAGCTTGGGATTGCTGGGCGCGTCGACTTTGTGTTCTCTGCCGGTTTCTCTTTTTTCCTTCCGGTCGGCAAAATTCCCTAGATTTTCGCCGTCGTTCGAGAATCGAGCCGCTTTTCCTCCTCGCGGGCCTCTGTATTTGTTGCAAAAAGTGTTCGCGGCGCGAGCGGAAAGCGCGACGTAGCCCGAATCGGAACTCGGCGTCTTGGAAGAGGCGGAAGAGGAAACCCGAGAAGAAGATCCCGCGGAAAGCTTTTGGGGTTTTTCCCTGGCCTCTTTCGTTTCGCTGGCAATGTAATTGTCGTACCACTCCTTGATCACCGCCTTTTGGGTCTTTTTCGATTCCTCCGCTGCGGCCGTATCGTGGGGAGCGTTCGTCTCCGCTTTTTTGGATCTGTTGTGAATTCTTCCCTTCTCGCTTTCGACGGGTTTGGCTTGGGGCGGCTTCGCATCGGAGGGTGCGAAAAAATCCAGCTTCGACGGGTTGTACATGGAGCTGTAACGCGCCTCCGCGTTCGCGGCGTACCAGTAAAGAGAGGGCAGCCCGTCTTCCAAGTACCTTCCCCAAGGCGCCATCGCGGGCTGCGCGATGCGAGGAGCTTGCGAACTCCCGAAAAAGCTCGCATCGGCTTCTTCCACTTCCTCGCTTCGGGAGAAAGATTGCGAGGAGACAGAGTCTCCGTAATCTTCCGAAAACGCGTCGTGGGGTCTGAGAAGCTCCGCCGGAACGACGTCGTCGGAAACGTTCCTAATATCGAGCTCCTTCCACGGTCGCGCTCGGATCGCACGCGCCGTGAATAGCTTCCTGTCGGGAACGACCCTTCTGCACGAGAGGTAACGAAAAAGTTCGAAGCTGATCATGCGCAACCTGTGAGCGTCCATGGACAGCGCCTCCACGTCTTCGTAAACCGCGGCCGAACACTGGTTCTCGGATTGGACGGTGTAAATGTTGCACATGTTCTGAACGTAGCGAAAAAACTTGTCCAACGGGTTGGTGAGGGTCACCGTCTCGCGTTCTTCCCGGAGGGAAGGAGCCGCCTTGACGCACGAATCTACCAAACAAGCCGGTTGCACTCTCTCCGAAAACCACCGCTGCGGCATCTTCGGCGGCACGAGCGCCGAAGGATCGGTCGTTTCGTCGTTCCCTTCGAATCTGAGAGGAAGGGGCAGATCTACGAAAGAAGGAAAGCACTTGGTCGCGGTGGGAGAGAACCAGTACAGCACGGCGCTGGGAACGGCGACCGAAGGGGAAAACTCTTCGTGAAGAAATCTGCGAAAAAACTCGTGCACCAGCGCCGAGAACACCGAAGCCAAAAGCAAGGAGTGATTGTGATCGAAAAGGGGAAATTCGAAGGGAGGTTCCTGGAATAAAAACTCTCTCTCTTCGTCGCCGGTCCCTTTGCCGTTCTTTTGCACCAGGGAAAGAAACGCAGAAACGGTGCCCAGCACGTCCACGGCCACCATTTCGCGTTTCGCCTTGTTTTCTCCACGTTCCCTGAACCTCAAGCCGAAAAGGTGCAACAGAGGCCGCGCGTTCTTCTCGCCCCAATCGAAAAGAGAGTGGACGAGAGATTCTTTTTCCGGCGATCGCAAGCTCGAATCGCGAAAAAAGTCCGACAATCGACAAGGAGATCGAAATGCCCAAGTCTCCAATCTTTCGATGTGCATATCGCTGCAATCTACGCCCCCCACGCGAGCGGCGGTTTCCGGGAACCGCGGCCGAAACCTTTGGCGGTAGCGTTCTTTTTCTGCGTGCAAAGCTTTCGCTCGGCGCAAAAGATCCGTCGCGTATTCCTTCTCGGATGGGAGCCTCCACGCCTGAACCGTAGAAGTGACGCAGAAGCAAGCGAAATGCCTTTTCTTCTTCTTCTTCAATTTCTCTTGCATTTTGTCGAAAGCGAATATCTTGGCGATCAAATATCTATCGTTGGAGTGATAGCGAGAGGGAGGCTTGCAAAAGGCGATAGGATGGAAAAAAGACAAGTCCTCGCGCGCCGGGCTTCGTTTGCCCGAACTTTTTATTTTTTTGGCTTCGGCGCAAAGCAAGGCCAAAAAACCCAAATGCACTTGTATTTTGCTCATGACGTATGTGGCCCTCTGAGATTCCGGGATTTTGGAAAAAAAAACGTCCTCTTCGTCTCTTTCGAACTCGGCCGCCTTTTCGAGACATCGAGCGCTTCGGTATCGTTTCGAGGAGGCCAATTCTAAAGATTCTTGCCACCGCAGCTGAAACGACCCCAGATTCGTCGTCTCGTCTTTCTCGAGTTCTATCGATTTGGCACGCAGACGGGTTTCCCCGACGATGGGGGCGCGGGAACGTCGGGCGCAATTTCCGTCGTCATCCTCGTCGTCGTTGTCGTCGTCGTCGTCGTAGGATTCGTACCTGTCCCCGTAACAACCGCTCGTGGTGTTGGAATCGTACTTCAATAATTCCTCCAAATTGGTATCGTAAAGAGCGTCCAATTCCGCTGCTCCCACTCCCCCTTTTTGCAAAGAGGGGAGCAAAAGGGTGTTCAGAACGGCTTGCAAGCTTCTTACGCTGTTGGCTTCTTCTTCTAGCCTGGTTTTGCATTGTTGCATGAGCGTAACCCGAACCAATCCTTCATCGCCTGCGTTGCTCGATATGTTTCCCTTTCCGTCGACGCAATCGGAAAAAATCAAATCCGATAACCCCTTGGCAAAGGTTTGTTTTAGCTTTTCGTGCTGTTCCACGGCGTCCGTCAGCAGTTCGTAGCCTCGCATGACCAATCCCTGCAAACTCCCCGGCTTCAACCTCAGCTTCGATTGCGCCCGCGTCGAAGCAATCGCCGCCGACCTTCGATTTGGCCCGTCCGCGTCCAAAAGCCCGATCAGTCCGAAGTCTTCCGATTTTCGTTGTTGCGCATCTTTTCCGGAAGAGCTATTTCGTGCGAAATTTTGAAAAAGGGCATTTTTGTGCCTCAACCTCCGCAGAAAAGCCTTCTCCAGATCTTTGTTCGCCGCCTGCACCGCGATGTTGGTTTTGGCCAGAAGACAGAAATAAATAGGATCTTTCGCGGGAACGAACGCTTGTTCGTGCAGGTGCCACCTTTGGAATATGGTGCGATATTCCAAGTCTCCCACTCGGTGGCACGCTCCGTCCGACCAGTTGTAGAAGAATTTGCAAAAAAAATCTAGGTGAACCGACATGACCGCCAAAGGGACGGACCACACCAGCCAGTTGCAAAACTTTTGCGCGCTTTTGAACGTTTTTTCGTCCGACAGTTCGGCCGCCGGGGAGGGAGTTACGGGAAACCATTCTTCGAGCAATTCGCACGATTTGGGAAGTTCGTAAATTTCCAACGAAGCCCGCGTGGAGCGTTTCGGCTGTTCTGATTTGATATTATGAGAAAAAATCCGATTCAAATTGTTATTTATTAACTAAAACTAAACGAGTCGAACCGAAACGCATTGATTCGTCCGAAACTTTGAAGTTCTTTGGAAATTACGCACCTCTTCTGACGTCGCTTATCACGTCCTCCGGTTTGCAGACCACGTCGTCCACCTCCGACCATTGCCTTATGTTTTTGAAAGTTCTGACGCCGAGCTCGAACCCGCCTGCCCCGATAGTAGCGTCGGCTTCGCCCTTTCGAGAGGAACCGACCCGAGCAGGAATCAAAGTCTTGCATTCCACCTGACACAGCGAGGGCAAGTAATTTCCGACCCTGTATTCAAACGCCGGCGCGACCAGCCCGCAAAGCTTGGATCCTCGAACGATCTGACATCCCGGCTTGTATTCCCCCGGAATGCCGAAAACGTTGCTGTGGTGTTGGACGAGGAGCGGACCCCCTATTTCCAGATCGTTTCCGTCTGCGGCCAAGTTTTCCGCGCTGTAAACCGCCGCCAGCTCGGAACGCAGCCTCAGGTAACACAGTATACAATACCCTCGAACTGGAGGGTTCACGAGATCCGCAGAAGCGCGAAACCACGCGTCGAGTTCCTGCTGTCTCTTTTGGAAATTTTCTTCGTTTTCGTTGCGTCCGAATCGAGGCTGCGAATCGAACCGCGGCCCCGAAGGACTTTGCGAGATGGCGGTGCGATGGGGGTCGCGAGATTCTAAAAAATCGACCAAGGCTTTGGCGAAAAGCTCTTTTCTTTTTTTTTCTTGAGAAGGGCAGAGGAATTCTCGCAGAGGTTCCGGTCGGTAAGGAACTCCCGAGGAAGACAGCATGTCGTAAATGTTCCCGTCGCGATCTTCGAGGTGCCAATTCTTCTGCATCGCAACCCTATCTTCCGCCCATTTTTGACGAAACTGTTCTACGGATACGCATTTCTCGCCTCCGTTCACGCACGGCCTCTCGCCGGCCTCCGCCACCGCCGGCCTCAAAAAATCGAAGATGACGTCCTTCCTTCTGAGCTTGGGCACGTTGCGACGACTGAGAGCTTCCAAAAAATTCCTTCCTCTGTCTTTCCCGTAGAACTCTTCATCGTCTTCGTTTTCGTTTTCGCTGCTCTCCCTTGCGAATCCAGGGTCTTCGCCTTCGGTTCCCTCTGCGGATTTGTTCGCGAGGGATGCCGCCCGCTTTCGCCTGTTTCTTTCCTCCCATTCTATGTTGGCTTGAGCTTCTATGTCCTTGTACACTTTGCTCAGTTTGTTTCCGTAGGCCTCGTACAATTTCGAAAACACGCTTTTGCTGTAGTACACGAAATTCTCCATAGCGAGCGGCTCTTTCCGGGCAAAGTCGCCCGAGAGAAAGTTTCTCGCATCTTCTCTCTCGGAAACGTTTCGAGCTTCTTCGAAGTGTCCCATGGGAGGAGAGGCTTCTTCGACCGATCGCCGGTCGAAAGTCGCGCTTTCTCCGTCGGAGGAAACCCGGAGAGTAGCCTTCCCGAACCCGCCGTTCATCCTGGCTTTGGTCTCCCTAAATCGGTTCCCTATTTGATGCGTCGGAATGCCTTCTGCGCGATTCTTTTCCTTTTCCTCGTCGAACAGATCGCATGGGAGATCCGTTGTCGCCTCTTCTCCTCTCCTCCCTCCGACTTTGGGGGTCCGGTTTGCCGAACGCGCTTTTTTCCCTTGCGGAAAATCCTCGTTTTCTCGGTCTTTTCTTTTGCAGGCTTCGTTTCGTTGTCTTGGGGCGAACGTCCGGGCCGGTCGAGAAATGACGGGGGCGGGCGAATCGTCAAGGCTGAGGCTGTCGAGTTCCGATTCGGAAACTTCGAGCATGTTGACCTTAGACGTTCCAGATTGGCACAGGTATTCGAAAGCCGCGCTTTCTTTGAAACTTGCAGAGGGAGTGTGGTAAGAAACTGCCATGTTGGCGGTGGAAACTCCGGGAGTTTTCAAAACGGTCAAGGATCTTTCGATGAGGTCGACCTCCACGAGGTCCTCTTCGTCGTCGCCAGTTTGGAGCTCGCTTCTCGTCCTTTCCAACCCAGCGCCTCTGGTCCTCGGTTGGAAGCGACCTTTGTTCTCGGTCGTTTTCGACGAATGGGCGCTCGAATTGCGAACTCGAGAGCTGAACCCGCGAGAAAGGATCCTTTCCTTGGTCTTCCCGCTCATGCAGCCTGTAAAATTCAGGTTCGGAAAAGAAAAAGATTGTTTAAGCCTGTGTCCATTCATTATCTTCGACCTAAAAATAACGAATCCATTTTTCAAAGGCCTAAACGTCCAATAGGTCGACCATGGAGGTCGACATCCCTTCTCGTTTCGCCGAGAAAAGAGAGGGACGGGCCAGCCGCTCCGCCGACATATCTCTCGTGCTTCGAGATTCGAGATATTCCGGATTGTTCGTCGTCAAGAAACGCAGGAGACCCTCGGAAGCGGTAAATTCGGCTCCGACTTCGACCAGAGGTCGAAGGAACGAAGGAGGACGGTCGCGTCGACCGTCGTTCAGGGAATACGAAAAATTTCAACCTTCCAGAATCATCGAAGATGAAGAGCTCGAGAAAAAAGCGCTCAAAAATTTGTCCGACGCGCCTTGCGAAAGGAGGAAATTGAACGAGTCCCGAGAAAGAGCTCTCGGATACCGCGCCGCCAAGCTTTCTTGGGCCCTCGCCGACGGGAGAGTCTCTCCCGCCAAACGATCGAGCGAACCGTCGTCGATCCGAGGGTCCAAACGCCGAAAATTAGAAGATGCCCTCCGGTTGGCAGAATCTCCCATTTACCGCAAGATTGCGATGGGTTCGCCTGGGAGAGAAGACCGAGGCACTGAGCCTAACGGGAGAACCCGCGCCAAAAGAGAAGTGGGAGGCTTGATCGAATTGGTCATGTTGGGACTGATATTTCGCAAAATGGGCACCGGCGTTTCGACGTCGACGTTGCCGTCTTCTGCTTCTTCCGTGGAGAGGTTTTTCGAGGTCGGCGGTCTAGCGCCCGAAGAGTTCGGATCTCTGGTTTCGAAGGTCTCGGCCTTCGTGAAAAAGGAAGTGCAAAAGAATCTCGAAAATCGCCGAAAAAGTTCGATTGCGCTTTCCGGGTTGGAAGTTTGTTCCAAAAAAACGATCTTTTCTCTCGATCCGCTTTTTACGGTGTTTCATCTGGCTAACGTTCTGGCTTTTTTTTTGTTGGGCTCGTTGCGTTTTCGCTTCGATTGCGGCGTCCTCTGCCTGTACGAGCCCCTGGAACTGGAACTAAAGCGCAGAGCCGCGATCTCCGAAGCCTTCGTCTCCGATTCCTTCGGTCCGTCTCCCCGCCTGGACTTCGAATGTGCTAGGAAGTTGCTCGTCTCGGAATGCCTTCGATTGGAAGAAGATCTACCGGTCCCGGACGAAAATGCTTTGCCAAAAGTCGCTCGCGATACTTTTTCCGAAGATTTTTTGAAGATCGTCGACGAAATTCGCTCGGCGAGCGGCCTGGAAGAAACGTTTCGCGGTTGTCTCGAAAAATGCAAACACGAAAGCGCGGAGGCGGCGGTGGAAACCAGCCTGAGAAACGATACGCAGAGGAAAAAACTGTCCGACGTCAGAAGAGAGTTGAAGGATATCGAAGAGCGCATGGATTTCGGATGTTTGGAAAGGGAACGCTTGATCGAATTTTCTGCCTCTTTCCATGCTCACCAAGAAGCCCGCATGAACGTGCTCGATTTTTCCCGCGTCGGCGACGCGGTAAAGTCGAACCATTTCGAAAAAACTTTGCACAAGTTTTTGGCAGGAACAAGCAAGGCGACAGAAGGACAAGTCCACAACAAAAACGTCGAGAATTTCGAAAATTTGAACAATCTTGTGAAAGAAAGCCCGGTAATCGTGCACCTGAGCTATTCGGACAAGGGAACGCTCCTGGCCAAAGTTTTGGAGACCGTTTTCGCGCAGGAGAAGGCCTCCTTTTACAACCGTCTGGACGAAGACCGTTATTCCCTTTGTCTGAGAGCCGCCATGTTCGTGGTTCGGGCCTCTTTCGGGAAGCTGATGTTCCCAGGAGAGGAAGATTTGCTCAGAGCTGCGTGCGAGGTGCCCTTTTCGATCGCCAGAAGGTCCAAGCCCGGGTCCGCCGCCTTCGAAAAACGCAACTATCGGCGCAAAGTGGAAAAAGCTTTTCATCTTGCAAAGCCCAGCATCTTCGAATCGGATAACTTGGCGGCGGGTTACGATCCGACGATCTACGAAGCTTGCCTCATGTCCGGCGCGGATCCGGTGTATTTCGTTTCCAATCGCGACCACGGGTCTTCCGTGAAAGCTATTTTAGGATGACTCCCGAGCGCCGCCAAAATGCCGAACGCGATCGCAACCGAAACGAATTTATTACCATTTGCATCGGGGCGACCTCTGATCGCCTTTACAATTACGACCAACCAAAACAGACAAAACCGACTAACAAACTCCTTAAAAATCAGGGAAAAACCACGTCCAAAGCTTCGGGTCGGAACACCGTGCAATGGGCGTGAGCCAGCCCCTCCACCGTGGCCCTTGTCACGGGCAACGTCGGCGTCGGGCCGAAGACGTCCACGGCCAACGCTTTTATCAAGCCGGCCACGTTTCCCGGGCTGAACGTCGCGTAGACGATCGAGCCCGGTTCGCACGCCCAAGAAAAGGCCGTCCCTTTGGCTTTGTAGGTCATCCCCGGAGCCGCCACGACCTGAAAATTGGCCCAGGTGACCCCCATGAAATCGGTGAACGAAGAGCCCGACGAGTCCCACCACCAGGCGCATTCGCCTTCGACGACGAACCAAGTTTCGTCGGAGCAGTCGTGCTCGTGTCCCGGCACTTCTATTCCGGAGGCGGTGGAGTTGGCGTGCCAGACCGAGACGTCTATGGTGCCGGTGGGATCCACTGTGCTGTCTACCTGCAGGCACACCTGGTCGGCGCCGAAGGCGTTGAAAGGGAAGCAGTCGAAACCGTCCACGCCTTCGAAGGCCTTGGAGAACACGGTTCCGTGAAACAGTTCGTACGCCGTGGACGCGCTCAGCTGGTCGCACGGTATGATCAAGGGAGGTTCTTCTTCCTCTTCCGCCTCCTCCGTCGCTAATTGGGCCAAGACGGCGTCCCTGAACACGTTGTCTTTGTTGGTGTTTTCGACGGTCAGGGCCAAGGCCGTTGCCGCGAGCACGAAGACGACCACCCACAGCAAGAACCCGAAGAACCACCACCGGTAGCTCGCCACGGCGAGCACGCTCCTATCCACGTCTGCTTCTAACCTCTCGTAACCACCGTCGAATCTGGATCCCACGGGTTTAGAGTTAACGTCTGGGAGTTTGAAATCGTTCCTTTCCATATCAAAGTTTCTGTTTGTTTTGTCTATTTGAAAGGTTTTAGATAAATCTTTTATTGTGTTTACATGAAAACGGACGAGAGTCGCAAAAGGCTCCTAGATGTTGAAAAGAATGACGCATGCAAACAATGAGTTGCGTTCTCAAAGCCGATTCGTAAATCTCCAAAAATGGATATTGCGGACCCGTGAATTTTATGGTACTTTGCCTACCACCACATTTATTTCGCGACGTCGGAGCGTTACCTTACATACATGTTAGAACGACATGTGTTGTACGTATCTCGAGAGGTCGTTATCTTGTGCCAAGAGAAGATTCCGACAGACTAAAATAACACTGCAAATGGAAAAATCTTCGTCGGCGGTGAAGTCGATCTCCGACTTTATCGGATCTCTTGCGGGTTGCGCTGTTCAAGACCGGTCTTGGGCAAATCAGCTGGATCTGAGAAAGTAGCGGTAATATAAGGGAGAATAGAACTCGTTCACCACTCTTCAGAGCAAAAGAACTCATGAAACAAAAAGCATTGAAAAAAAACAAGACGTCGCAAACCAAGAGGGGTGTATTCTAGAAAGAAGCCAAAGAGAAAAGAGAGCTAAAGTTTGACACGCCACCTATAGATAGAATGAGAACGTGCCTTTTCTGCGGTCAATCGTTTATTGCACGAGAGCTGGTGCAATTCCAAACCATTTCATGCTCAACAATTTCGATTTCCTAATTTTGCGACGTGTTGGAGTTAGAAGATAGGACTAAAGGCGACAGAAGAAACAAAAATTTCGAGAAAGAAAAATTATCTTCAAGATACGCTGCCGACTTTCATTTCCGAAATCTCTACACAGCTTCCATCAATTCTTCGCTCTGTCTGCAGACTATACGAAAAAGACAATTAGAAATATTTTGACAGACCAAAACTGCAGTTGCAATTAGTGCATTTGCAATTTTCACGGTGTCACGTCGGTTCTCTCAAAAAGCGAGCTAAATCTGGTTTTAAGAAAGTTAGCAAGAGAGGTAAGGCTGTGGTATGTTTAAATTAAAAGAAGGCATTTTTTTTGGGAACCTTTTTTTTTTTTTTTTTTCTATTGAGTTGTTTGTTTTTTCAGGAAAAAAAAAAAAAAAAAAATTACCAAAAAGTTTTGAAATATTTAAAAAAAAAAAAAAAAAAAAAAAATATATATAAATAAATTATAAATTTTTTAAAAAATTAATAAAAATTAAATAAATAAAATTATATAATATGTCTAATCTAAATATATT
>JACXTT010001773.1_pt1 | contig 35454 bp, 35 predicted proteins | sample 9270951 | NCBI WGS metagenome assembly JACXTT01 (sample SAMN15532306, study PRJNA645909) | rock metagenome | isolation source: weathered quartz diorite | place: Puerto Rico | collected 2017-06-21 | reverse complement strand
AGTGAAGACGGCTATATCATCACGAATAACCATGTTGTCGGAGATGCGGACAAGATCACGGTTCGACTCTCAGACAAGGAAGAGTACGAAGCAAAAGTGATCGGCTCGGATGAGAAGACAGACATTGCACTGATTAAAATCACTGTCAAACACACCTTGCCAGCCGTTCCCCTCGGAAAGTCCGGGAATCTCCAGGTCGGCGATTGGGTCATCGCTATTGGCAATCCTTTTGGCCTAGAACAAACAGTGACAGCAGGTATCGTGAGCGCCAAAGGGCGCGTCATTGGCGCCGGTCCCTACGACGATTTTATTCAAACAGACGCCTCAATTAATCCTGGCAACTCTGGTGGTCCTTTGTTGAACCTCAAGGGCGAGGTCGTGGGGATCAATTCAGCTATTTTTAGTCAGGGCGGCGGCAATATCGGCATTGGGTTCGCCATTCCTATCGACATGGCGAAATCGATCGTATCGCAACTCAAAGACAAAGGAAAAGTGACGCGCGGCTGGCTTGGAGTCGCAATTCAGTCCGTTACTCCAGAATTAGCGAAATCGTTTGGGCTCAAGGAACCAACGGGAGCGTTGGTAGCAGAAGTGACGAAAGATGGACCGGCAGAAAAAGCTGGGATTGAACGAGGAGATGTTATCGTCGCCTTTAACGGAGCCACTGTAAAAGACTCTCACGAACTTCCGGCTCTGGTAGCGCGAACCCCGGTCGGAGATAAAGCCGAAGTAACCATCCTTCACAACGGCAAAGAAAAGACCGTCTCGGTGAAGCTCGGTGAATTAACAGATCAGCAAGCCAAGGCGTCAAGCTCCGAGGACAGTGGAGAAAGTTGGGGGATGACCGTCTCGAATGTCACCCCCGAAGTGGCTCGTCGCTTTCAATTAGAGCGCACGCAAAAGGGCGTGATCGTCACGGATGTCGACCCGGGTAGTGCAGCAGAAACAGCGGGACTCCAGGCTGGCGATGTGATCGAAGAGGTCAACCGTCAACCCATCGATTCAGTAGAAGCCTTTAATAAAGCAATGACTGAAGCGAAAGACAAAGAGACTCTCCTGCTGTTGGCCAAACGCGGCAACGCCACGTCGTTCTTTGCCCTGCGCAAACAAGGTTAACAAAAAGGGAGAAGGGGTGACCCTTCTCCCTTTTCTTTTTTTCAACTTCTTACAGAAATTACTTGGCGCGCTCTTCTTCTGCTTCCAATGGGAGAGACGGCTCGATGCCGGCGCGACGCAACATGTCTCGCAAAGTGAAAGTCTCCCGATTGGTATCGACTTCGGAAGACACTCCCAGATTACTCATAATAGAACTTACCGTTGCACTTTCCCGATCCAGCAGGCGCAACACACTTTCAGTCAAGCGTTTTGCGGTTTCATGAATTCTCCAGCTGGAAGAAAGATACCCAACAACTTTATCAAGAGCATCTGTTTGGCTCTCTCCTAAGACGACCTCAAGTGGATATCCCTTCTTACGAATTGAGAGGAGAAGCCCCATGGGAATTTCGATCTCGCCAGTTTCGTAACTGGTGATCTGTCGTTGGCTATAGTTGCCAAAGGTTTGTCCGAAGACCGATTGTGTCAGTCCTAATTGCTGGCGGAACCGGCGCAGATTCATGCCGAGCTCTTTTGGTTGAATCACCCGTTCTCGCAACTGCTCTTCCATGCGTTTCCGCTCAGTAATATCGTGACCGGCCCCGTAAATGCGAATAACCCGCCCTTGTTCTCGGTCCCACACCGGTCGCACAGACTCGCGTAGCCAGCGCACTTCGCCGCTTTTTGCGATAATACGAAACTCGCAGGTCTGTTCCTGTCCGGAAAGGGCGACTTCGTGATGTTGCTGCACCGTGGCCAGATCATCTGGATGAGGAAGACGCTTCCAACCTTCGCGGTCTACCACCTCTTCTTGTGTAAGACCACTAATGCGAGAGAAAGATGGAGTGCTCCATTCCATAGTCAACTTTCGGTCTGGTTCGACTTTAAGCGTGAAGGCGTAATCGGAAGTAATCTCAGCAAGGGTCCGGTAGCGCTCTTCGCCTTCGCGGAGCTGTTCTTCAAGATTCTTTTGCTTTGTCACATCCAGACAAATCGCAGCCAATAACTTCTGGCCAGAAGCCGACACCACGGGAAATTTCAAGGAGGTCCAATGCAGCACCCCGCCAACTCCCTCAGTGGTTTCGTCAAACCTTGCAATACCGCTGCCCATAAATGCAGCAAGGTCATGGTCCCGCAATTCACGAGTGGTCGCAGCAGAAAAGAGGTCTGCGTCCGTCTTACCAATAAGCTGCGGGAAGTACCGCCCAAACGCTTTACTGGCGTAGACATATCTTCCTGCTTCATCTTTTAGACACGCACAAACTTGACTATTTTCCACAAAACTGCGGAAAAAATCTCCGCTGTGTGCAAACTCAGCTTCGACTGGCTTTTTCTCTACGGCGCTCGCAACGCTATGCGCTCTCTCCCTCGGCGCCTTTGCTACAGACGAAGATGATGACTTTCGCGTCTGGGTTTTTTTTGACATTGGCATAATTCTTTCGTGCCCCTCTCTTTCTCTAGCGCATCCCTAGTTACACTAGTTAAGATACGGACACAGTAACAGAATACGAATTCAATAGTAAAGATGGGGCGAGGAGAAAACGAATGTTTGGCGCTGGTGCACAGCCTTGGGTTTGAAACACTCAAGGCTCATAAAAGACACCGCTGTAATGGAGGAGCTGCCGCTTACGCCGCCTGCTTGAAATGGAGTGACGCTTGAGAGTCCCGCCACTGTCGTAACCCTCTCCGTAGATAGTCAGGGTCAACTCCAAGGGTATGGCAAATGCTGACAAAACTACAGAGCCACGTCGGGTCATTCCGCCAAATCCAATCCTCCGCTTCGAGAAAAAGACGCCGCCCGCGCCGCCCCGTCGCAGTCACATATTTCATATACGTATCTACGGCGTTTTCCAACACTGCCCAGAGTAAACAACACTCAGGCTGCTTACGAATCCGCTCAGCCACCTCCGGCGGAGGCTCCGCAAGAAAGGCGGAGGGAGAGAGAACGGTTATTTTATCTTTTTGCTCGAACATAAGCGCCCTATTTTCTTTGACTGAACCCGAAGGCGTCAACCTTCTTCCTCATGACCCCAAAAAAAGCGCACCTTCAAGCATTTTCCTTTTTCTATTCTCCACGACAACAGTCGATACAGAAGAGCAGGAAATTTTCCAGTCTTTGATTGGACGACCACGAAAGAAGGATATTCATCCCTATCGTCAATGCGGGCAAGCAAGCATAGGGGCGCGTAGAGCGGATAACTTTCTGTGCATTCTTTTAGTCAGTAGGAAAAAATACAGCTTTATTTTCCATCCTCGGACACGCGTCGCCTACTTTTTCACGCACTTTTTCGACGCGCAGAGACCGGAGCAAATTCACCGATTTGCTCCGCCAAACGATCGTGGAGGCTATTGCATACGACTTCGCACAATTCAAAAACTGTCTCGTCAGCAATTTGATAGTAGACATTTAAACCATCCTTGCGCCGCCTCACTAACCCCGCCTGTTGAAGGAGGCCAAGATGCTTCGACACATTTGCTTGCAAACCGCCAGTCGCCGCCATAATCTCGGTAACCGTGAGCTCTCCGTCCCACAAAGAATGCAGAATTTTGAGTCGCATCGGTTCAGCGAGCACTTTGAAGCGATCGGCGATCATTCGCAGCGCGGCGTCGGACAATTCTTTTCTCGGTTTTCTCATCGTTGACCTCTTGACACTAAACAACCATATAGCTAAATAGCAATTTAGCTATACAGCGAGATAGGTTTTTAGCCAAGCAAAAATGCACATCTTTGGCAAGTCCTGCTAGAATAAGGGAAGGAATAAAACATGGCGCACTTCACTCCAGTAGCATCTCTGACCGGCGGCGTCTTCATCGGACTCAGCGGCGCCCTTCTTCTTTTGTGCAATGGAAAAATCGCGGGTATTAGCGGGATCGTAGGCGGACTTCTGAGTCCGATTAAACACGATACCCTATGGCGATTTTTGTTCGTAGGCGGCTTGTTAACTGGCGGGTTTTTCTTCCGGGTGCTCTCACCGCAGAGTTTCGCTATTGAAATCAGCCGATCCGGCGGCGCGCTCATTCTCGCCGGGCTGCTTGTTGGCTTCGGCCCTCGGCTTGGTAATGGGTGCACCAGTGGGCATGGCGTCTGCGGCGTCAGTCGCCTCTCTCCGCGCTCGCTTATCGCCACAGCCACATTCATGGCTACTGGCGCCTTGACGGTATTTCTCCTCAATCACGTGTTAGGAGGAGCCCTATGAATCTCTTGTTCACAGCTTTTGTTTCAGGTTTACTCTTTGCCCTTGGTTTGGGATTAGGCGGCATGACCCAACCGGCCAAAGTGACTGCCTTCCTCGACTTTGCCGGCGACTGGGACCCAAGCCTCGCCTTTGTCATGCTCGGGGCTATTGGAGTCTATGCTACGCTGTATCGTCTTATCCGTCGCCTCCCCTCGCCGCTTTTTTCCACGACCTTTGCTTTACCCACACAAACAGACATTGACCTCCGTTTAGTGGGAGGCGCGGCGCTTTTTGGCGTTGGCTGGGGACTCGCAGGTTTCTGCCCTGGCCCGGCTCTCACGTCACTCGCTTCGGGAGAACCCTCGGTTTTGCTTTTCGTTGCAGCAATGCTAACGGGTATGTATCTGTACAAACTAGTAGAAAATTTAGGGACACCGCGGGCTGCCGCGCCGCATCAAGCGCCGGCGTCGGCTTGATCCGCAGTCTGACTGACGGCTCCACCATTCACGCGCTTACCGTTGTTAAGGAGAAATAGCATGCTCTTTCGTGAATTGAATCGTGGAAAATGTAAAACCTATTTGATCGCCTGTGAGAAAACGCACAAAGCTGCCCTTATTGACCCCATCAAAGATAAAGTCGAACGCTACTTGGCGTCGTTGGCTTACTTTGGCTGCAAACTGGACGCGATTATCGACACCCATACCCATGCAGATCATCGCACCGCCAGCTGGGAATTACACGACATTACCGGCGCGCCAGTTATCATGCATCGACGGGCGCCGGCGCCCCATGTCGATATTCATACTGAGGATGGCGCTATGATTGCTGTGGGCACGGTGCGCTTGCGCGTCTTTCACACTCCTGGCCACACTCCAGACGGCATCAGCCTTTACTCTTCAGGCTGGGTATTCACCGGGGACACCCTACTCATCCATGGCACAGGCCGGAGCGACTTCGCCGGCGGCGATGCAGGCGCCCAATACGACGCCATCACACACAAATTATTCTCTTTGCCGGACGAGACGCTTGTGTTTCCAGCACACGATTATCGTGGGCATACGCAGTCCACGATTGGCGAGGAAAAGCGCACCAACCCGCGTATCGCCGGACGCACCCGAGAAGGCTACATCGAGTTGATGGCGAACCTTGGTCTCCCGCTCCCTCAGGGTATCCAGGAATCGCTGCAACCGAACCAATCCGCCATTGAAGACGATTCAGTCGCGTTTCCCACACTGTCCGAACTCAACAGCGTCCGTCAGTTGAGCGCGCAAGAGGTGCAACTCCATCGGCAAAGCGGCGCTCCACCATTGCTCCTTGATGTCCGTGAACCCGAGGAATTTACTGGCGAACTGGGGCACATTCCGGGCAGTCTCTTGATTCCGCTCAAAGAATTACCGGCTCGTGTCAAAGAAATTGACGCCTATAAAAACCGCGACGTCATTGTGATCTGTCGCGCGGGCGTGCGCAGCACCACAGCGGCAGCCATTCTGACTGGGCTCGGCTTCGACCATCTATTCAATCTTAAAGGCGGCATGCTGGACTGGAATGATCAACGTCTACCGGTAGAACGCTAATGCTCAGGAAACAGGGTGAACGTGAAGAATCAGGGGCCTCAGGCATGAGCCCAGCGACCGCCGGAGACGGGTCGCCAGTGAAGTGGGCCAAAGTCATCGACCAGACTAAATGTATCGGTTGCCATGCGTGTAGCACGGCCTGTAAGTCAGAAAATCAAGTGCCGCTCTCCGTCAATCGCACGTATGTCAAATATGTTGATGTCGGGCTGTTCCCTCACACGCGACGCACGTTCCAAGTCACTCGCTGTAATCAATGTGAAGATCCCCCGTGCACTCATGCCTGTCCAACGCACGCAATGTATGCGCGTGCAGATGGTATTGTCGATTTTGACAAATCACTTTGCATCGGCTGTAAAGCTTGTATCGCTGCCTGCCCGTATGATGCGATTTTCATAAATCCCGAAGACCACACCGCGGAAAAATGCAACTTTTGCGCGCATCGCTTGGAGATCGGACTCGAACCTGCTTGTGTCATTGTCTGTCCCACCGAAGCGATTCTCGTCGGCGATCTCAACAATCCGACCTCAAGCGTCTCTCATGTCGTTGGTCGCACGTCAGTGATGGTGCGACGTCCAGAAAAGGATACGCGGCCTAAGCTCTTCTATCGGGGCGCACATCAAGCGACACTCGACCCGCTCGCCGCTCGCCGCCCTGAAGGCGGGCTGTTTATGTGGAGCGAGCAAGGTCAGCTCCCGCACCAAATCGCTTCGGGGCATCCAACGCATCCCAATAGCTCCGCCGCTGTTATTCTCTCTTATGACATCCCGCACCGCATTCCGTGGGACTGGCGAGTAAGTCTCTACACATGGACCAAAGGCGTTGCAGCCGGCATGTACCTGCTCCCCCTACTCTTCATTCTCTGCGGCTTGATGAGCCCACTCAGTCCACTCTGGCGATGGACGACGCCAATTGTCGCCGGGCTTTTCTTAGCCTTCACCGGGGCTATTCTCATCGCCGATCTTGAGCATCCAGAACGGTTCTATTTTATCTTCACCCAGCGACAGTGGCGAAGCTGGCTCGTGCGCGGGGCCTTCATCATCGCTGGATACAGCGCTGTGCTCGCCTTACATTTCCTTGCTAGTTTCCTCGAAGAAGCAGGACAATTCCTCCAACGCGCACTGATGGCCGCTGGTTTGCCGCTCAGCGTGCTAACCGCGGCGTACACGGCATATTTATTTGCCCAAGCAAAAGGACGCGACCTCTGGCAGAATCCCCTCTTACCTCCACACCTCTTCGTACAAGCAGGGCTCGGCGGTTCGGCGATACTTCTCCTCTTTGCCGTCATATTTGAACCGGCCATGACATCGCTATTGGCGCGCACGCTGAGCGCCTGTAGTATTTTGCATCTCTTCTTTGTTCTCGGAGAAGTTACTCTCGCGCACCCCACTGCGCACGCTCGCCTAGCAGTAACGGCAATGCTCAGCGGCTCCCTCCGGTCTTACTTCTGGACTGGCGCTGTACTGGTAGCGCTCAGCCTTGCCGCGCCGTGGATGGGGACCCCTGCTTCTCTCTTCGCTCTTGTTGGTTTGCTGGCGTATGAACACGCCTATGTCCAAGCGGGACAGATTACGCCGCTTGCTTAAGGAGCATCTGTGAACCTACCGAAACGCCAGGACCGCGTCTCCGCCGCCAGAAATGCGACCGAAGCTCGCGTAGAAACTTTTTTCCCCGGGCCTAGTCATTCGCAACTGGCCGCATTTCCTCCCCAGGAACGCTGGGATGATTGGGTAGAGCTTGACTCTCGCGCCTGGCCCCAACGTGTAGAGCACCATTACGTGTTAACGCCTACTGCCTGTTTTAACTGTGAATCTGCTTGTGGGTTGCTGGCCTATGTCGATAGAGAAACCCACACCATCCGCAAGTTTGAGGGTAATCCCCTGCATCCCGGCTCACGGGGGCGGAACTGCGCCAAAGGGCCAGCCACTTTGAATCAAGTGACAGATCCGGACCGCATTCTCTATCCCTTGAAGCGGGTGGGCAAACGCGGCGAAGGCAAATGGAGGCGTATCCCTTGGGAAGAAGCGTTGCAAGACATCGCTGACCGCATTCGCAAGGCCATTCAAGAAGGGCGGCCCAATGACGTCATGTATCATGTCGGTCGCCCGGGAGAAGACGGCTACACAGAGCGCGTCCTTGCGGCTTGGGGCGTTGATGGACATAACTCCCACACGAATATTTGCTCATCGAGCGGACGCGCCGGCTATCATTACTGGATGGGGCTCGATCGACCAAGCCCGGATCACGCGCAGGCCAAGGTGATTTTACTCATTAGCGCCCATCTGGAGTCAGGGCATTATTTTAATCCTCACGCCCAACGCATTATCGAGGGCAAAAATCGGGGCGCTAAGCTTATTGTTTTTGATGTGCGGCTGTCGAATAGCGCCACCCATGCAGATTATTGGGTAGCGCCCTACCCTGGGGCGGAAGCCGCCATTCTCCTCGCTATCGCCAACTACCTCATTCAACACAATCTCTACAATCGCAATTTTGTCCGCCGTTGGTGGAACTGGCGGGAATATCTTAGCTGTGAACATCCGGAGGTCGCTCCTACGTTTGAGAATTTTGAGGCGACCTTAAAAGAACTGTACAAAAACTACACCTTCGAGTTCGCCGCGCAGGAGTCCGGCGTTCACATTCGAGTCATCGCCGATATTGCCGACTTGGTCGCTAAAGCTGGAACCCGACTCTCGACGCACACCTGGCGAAGCGCGACCGCGGGGAACGCGGGCGGCTGGCAAATTTCTCGGTCGCTCTTCTTCCTCAACGCACTGCTTGGCGCCATCGCTACCGAAGGCGGCGCATATCCCAACGCCTGGAACAAATTCGTTCCACGGCCAATCTACACGCCGCCACATCCGCACGTGTGGAATACCTTAACCTGGCCAACCGAATATCCCTTGGCGATGAACGAAATGTCATTCTTGTTGCCGCATTTTCTCAAAGAGGGGCGCGGGAAGCTCGACGTCTATTTCACCCGAGTCTACAATCCCGTATGGACGAACCCCGACGGCTTTACCTGGATCGAGATGCTCACCAATGAACAGCAAATCGGGCTGCACGTCGCGCTGACGCCGACGTGGAGTGAAACTGCATATTTCGCCGACTATGTGCTGCCCATGGGCATAGGCAGCGAACGCCACGATATCCACTCGTATGAAACCCACAACGCCCAGTGGCTGGGATTTCGCCAACCGGTGCTCCGCGCCGCCCGAGAACGACTTGGAGAAACTATTACCGATACACGTCAGGTGAACCCAGGAGAGGTGTGGGAGGAGAATGAGTTCTGGATCGACCTGTCGTGGCGCATTGATCCAGACGGCTCGCTCGGCATTCGTCAGTTCTTCGAGTCCAAGCAGCATCCCGGAGAAAAACTTTCCGTGGACGAGTATTACGGCTACATTTTTGACAATTCTGTTCCAGGATTGCCTGAACGCGCCGCGGCTGAGAGTCTCACTCCGCTCGCGTACATGCGACGCTACGGCGCGTTCGAGGTGCAGAAGAATCTTGGTCCTCTACATGAGCAAGAAGTTTCACCTACAGAATTGGAGGACCTTCATATAGACCAATTGGGGCGTGTCTTTACCAGCGCCCCGAAACCAGCTCTCCCGAATGTTGTCCCTTACCCAACACCGGACGGTGACGCAGAAGGACGACGGCTAGTCGGGGTGCAGATCGAGGGCAAGATTTTGCGTGGTTTCCCGACTCCAAGTGGACGACTCGAATTCTTCTCGTCCACGCTCAAGAACTGGGGTTGGCCTGAATACGCCCTACCAACGTATGTGAAGAGTCACATCCATCCCGACCAGCTTGAAGCTGGCCAAATGGTGCTCATCCCTACGTTCCGCTTACCCGTGCAGATTCACACGCGCAGCGCTAACGCGAAATGGCTTGATGAAATCGCGCATACCAATCCGCTGTGGATCAATACGCAAGACGCGAAACGCATGAACGTCCGCACCGGAGACCTGATGCGAGTAGAAACCCAGATTGGCCATTTTGTTGTCAAGGCGTGGGTAACCGAAGGCATTCGTCCAGGAGTAGTCGGCTGTAGTCATCACATGGGCCGCTGGAAGCTTGACGACGCCGGGCAACGTCAGCTTATGGCTACGGTAGATCTGAACCGGGATGGGGCGCGCTGGCGTATACGCCGGAAAAAAGGCGTGGAAGCGTATCAGAGCGACGATGCCGACAGCCAACGCATCTGGTGGACGGACGCCGGTGTCCATCAAAATCTGACCTTTCCTGTACATCCAGATCCCGTCTCTGGCATGCACTGCTGGCATCAAGCCGTGCGGGTCACGCCAGCACAATCAGAAGATCAGTATGGAGACATCGTTGTAGACACGGAAAAGTCCCACGCCGTCTATAAGCAATGGCTGGAACTGACTCGCCCAGCAGACCGCTTCTCTCCAGATGGAACGCGTCGACCATATTGGTTGCTACGTCCGCTGAAACCGGCGCGGGAGGTCTATAAACTGCCAATAACGGACGAAAGAAGTGGCAAATAACATCGCACGGTTTTCTATTCACCTCACTCTTCGATAATGATGCTGAAGCGATATTTCCCTTTTCTCGACTTGCGCTCTTATCATGCGAGTTTTCTTCGTAGAGATTTCATGGCGAGCGCCTCGGTCGTTTTCCTCGACATTCCCCAGGGCGTCGCGTACGCCATGATTGCGGGTCTTCCACCGGTCATGGGACTCTATGCCGCAGCCATACCGGCAATCGTCGGCGCGTTGTTCCGCAGCTCACGCCATGTCGTAACGGGGCCGACGAATGCCCTGAGTCTCCTCGTCGGCAGTGCAGTCGCCGCTCAGGCCGCGAATGGAGGAGCCACCCCAATGGCGGTAGGCGTCACTCTTGCTTTCCTGGTTGGCGTTTTCCAATTTGTGGCCGGAGTGCTACGCCTTGACGTGGTTGCTGATTATATTTCTCAGCCTGTCGTGCGCGGCTACATTACCGGAGCCGCCGTCCTCATTGCCATCGGCCAACTTCCAAATGTCACCGGCACAAAGGGGGAAGAAGGCCATCTGGGACGCGTGCTGCTGCACTGGATCATGGACCTATCGCATATGCATCTGCTTACCTTGGCGTTTGCAATCGGTACTCTGCTTGCCATCCTCATACTGCGACGAGTCAATCCTCGCGCGCCCAGCTCCGCCATTGTTATGATATGCAGTATCGTCATCAGCAACATGTTCCACCTTCACGATCTCGGACTGAAACTTGTCAGAGACTTAGCGCCCATTCCCTTAGGACTGCCCCCTTTTACAACCCCACATCTCACCCTTTTGGCTGAACTCACACCCTCAGCCATCGCTTGTGCAGTGTTGTCGCTTGTAGAATCAAGTTCGATAGCGCGAGCGCTTGCAACGCGCAGCGGACAGCGACTCGATCTCGCGGTGGAGTTCGCAGGGCAAGGACTGGCAAACATCTCGGCAGCTTTCGCGGGCGGATACCCGGTCAGCGGCAGTCTTTCACGCTCGGCCTTGAACCAACGAGCCGGTTCGGCAAGCCGACTGTCTGCCATGTTCTGCGGCCTCCTGATGATCTCAATTTTGCTGTTTTTAGGACCTCTTGTCGGAGGAACACCCGTCGCTAGCCTCGCCGGGTTGTTGCTCGTGTTAGCTAATGATCTCATTGATCGAGACCAGATCAAGTTGATTCTACGAGGCGCGCAGGCGGACAAAGTCGCATTCATCACAACCATTCTTGGCGCTTGGACGCTGCCGCTTGACCGAGCGATCTATCTCGGCGTCGGCATTAGTATCGTCATGTTTTTACGACGCGCCCGCCTGCTCTCGGTCCGCGAAATGGTCATTGGGGAAAAAGGGAGATTTCGTGAGATCGACCCCGATTCGGAAGAAGCAATCTATCTTTGCCCAGCCATTCGCATTCTCAACCTGACGGGTCCCTTGTTCTTCGCTGTCACCGGAGAACTCGAAAACGCGGTCGCCCCTTTTCTCCGCGACTCGCATATCCGGGTCCTGATCTTGCGCCTCCGTCAAGCGCAGGATGTCGATGTCACTACGGCCACGGTTCTTGCGACAACCGCACGGCAATTCGCAAGTAACGGACGCGCCCTGATTCTCTTGGGCGTGCGCCCCATTACCCAAGAGTTAATTGAGCACACGCGCCTGGTAGACCAGATCGGTCCGGAGAATATTTTTCCGGTCCAAGTCGGCTGGTTCACAGCTATGGAGGCGGCCTTGCGACGCGCGCTCGCAATAACAGGCGAGCACGTCTGCGGGTCCCATTGCCCGCTAGCAGAGTATATCGCCGCTCAAGAAGAATTGCGGGCGACTGCGTAAATCGGCTACCTATAGCGCTGAGGGAAATGAAGGTCCAGACTAAGGAGACTACACCAGCATTAGGATTGCGGTCGAACAGGTTCCAAACTGCGGCGCACTGGCAGAGGGGGAGCAGGGTCACGTCCGCATTTTAGGTTCCAGTACGCCCATGAACGTGAATCAAAGATACCCGGCGGCGCCTGGTCGAGGACTTCCTGAAACTCGTCTAGATCGACAATACCCTGCAGCATCTGTAGGTCTTCAACTGTTCCATAGGTCATCACGTGAGCCAGAAAGTGCGCCGGGTCCGCTAATGCATCGGCCGGTTCTTTGAACCACACGACGCGTTGCGCCACAGTTAGCAGGGCCGATGTCAGCGGCAACGGCTTCATGACGTCACTCCATTAGCCTGCGAACCGCTTCACGTGAGGCGTTAAGGTTGGCAGCCTGGTAATATCAACTGCTGCAACTGCTGCGCGGAGCCGCGCCCGCACTTCGGCAGCCAGGGTTGGCACGTCGTCGAAGTAGCTTAACGCCTTGAGTGTAATAAGCGGATTAAAACTGCGTCCATAAACCACCGCACCCGCCGCCAGCACAGTCGGCAGATTTATCCCGTGGTGCAACAGCGCGTCAATATCAAGGTAGTCTTTTACCTCGGCCCGCTTTTGCACCACGGCAACCTTCGTCCCGGCTATATCGAGCAGCGAAGCGACATACAGTCTCATACCCTCTACTTGCTCACGAGGAGCCGCCTGTCCGAGACCTAGATCACCAAAAAACGAAACCAGCACTGGACCTCCGCGTTCAACACGACAGGTCAAGGTGTTCGGGGCCACCTGCACACGTTCGGCCCCTTTGAGATATGGCAGAGTTTGCGCGAGAGCATCAGGATCAAAAGGTGCATTCGAGAAAAAATCGAAATCAACAGAAGATCGATGCCCCAACCACAACGCAAGGGCGGTACCGCCGTAGAGGGTAAAAATATCAGGTATGTCCACAAGCTCAGGCCAAAGCCCTCTTTGCGGCGGTGGGAGCATCGTGAGGTTAGGAGTGAATACCATTATTTTTCAGTTTATCGACCCTCCGTTGCCCTGTCCATTATGACTCCTGCCTTCAACAGCTCAGGGCAGAGTCTGACTCTCTGCTTGCCTCGCCTACCGCCCAGCCAGTGTTGCAGTCCCTTCCTAACGATTCGCTGCTATCGCTTGATGGGCCGCGGCCTCCAGTTGGGTGAGGCGCACCGCCAGTGCTCCGTTCTGCTGCACCAGAGCAGCTTTCAGCGCTATTACTTCTTGCTCTTGATGAGCATTCCGAGCTTTCAGCGCTGCAATCTCCTGCTGCTGTCGTGCCTGCTCCTGTTGCTGATGTTGAAGTTCGTTGAGTAACATCGGCGTCAACTCCTCGTACCGTATCCCCTCGATCTCTCCCTCGGCGTTCCGCGTCACTAACTCTGGATAAATTTGGGCCACTTCTTCTGCGATCAACCCATACTGCACCGGCCCCTGCGGCAACTGCTTGTAGTGAAACCTCACCGGCCGCAGCTGGTGCACCTTCCGACTCTGCTCGCCCAGCGGCTGGATATCTTGTTTGTAGCGGGCCGACGAGACCAACGTGCCGAGCTTCCCGGTGCTGTCGATCAGCACGGTATTCCCGACCACGGGCTTGCCCGACACGCCCGCAATAAAGGCGCGAGTTTGTAAACTACTGCCCAGGCGCAGGGTATTGGATTCGCTGGCCACGCCTGGGTGGCCTACGTAGATATTCTGGCTGCCGCTCGTCAGGGACGCGCCAGCGCCCCAGCCGATAGCGGTGTTCCCCGTACCGGTAGTAGCCGCCACCAAGGTCCCCCACCCCAGCGCGGTGTTGTAGGCTCCGGTGGTGTTGGCGCGCAGCGCGTTGACGCCGCTGGCCGTGTTGTAGGCGCCGGTGGTGGTGTTGCCGAGCGCGTAGCCGCCGCTGGCGGTGTTGTTGTAGCCGGTGGTGTTGGCACGCAACGCGTTGACGCCGCTGGCGGCATTCCAGTACCCGGTGGTGTTGGAGTAGAGCGCGTTGGCGCCGGTGGCCGTGTTGACAGAGCCGGTGGTGTTGTTATAGAGCGCGAAGAGGCCGGTGGCCGTGTTGTTGGCGCCGGTGATGTTGCTATAGAGTGCGCTATCGCCGCTGGCGGTGTTGTTGTAGCCGGTGGTGTTGGCAAAGAGCGCATGGAAGCCGGTGGCCGTGTTATCGGAGCCGGTGGTGTTGAAGAGAAGCGCGAGAAAGCCGGTGGCCGTGTTGGAGGAACCAGTGGTGTTTACGCCGAGCGCATTGAAGCCGGTAGCCGTGTTGGAGGAACCAGTGGTGTTGGAGTCGAGTGCGTAGCCGCCGGTGGCCGTGTTATGGGAGCCGGTGGTGTTGAAGAAAAGCGCGTAGCCGCCGGTGGCCGTGTTATGGGAGCCGGTGGTGTTTTCGACAAGTGCGGCGAAGCCGGTGGCCGTGTTGTAGGAACCGGTGGTGTTTTGGACAAGTGCGGCGAAGCCGGTGGCCGTGTTATCGGAGCCGGTGGTGTTGAAGTAGAGCGCGTTGCGGCCGGTGGCCGTGTTTTCGTAGCCGGTGGTGTTGGAGTAGAGTGCATGGTCTCCAAAAGCAGTGTTGCTGTAGCCGACAGGGGGATCAATCCCCCCTGGATCGGGGAGGTTGTTCCAGAGCGCGTCGGTGCCGCCAGCGGTGTTGCCCAAGTCATCGCTGACATCGTTATTCGGCGGTCCACCCCCCCAGCTTGAGGCTCCGTCCAGCATGCACGCAAGACCGATGACGATGACGATGACGACGCTATGGAAAATCCTCCTCATGGTTTTCTTCCCCTTCTTTTTCATACTTTTTTGCATTCTCAGGAAAACCGGACAATCAGCCCAGCATCTGTAGAAAGATGTTGGGCTGCGGAACACTCAACCCAGCTTACGACACCTCATAAATTTAGAGGCAGCTCCAGATACTCGTGGTAAACAAAGTCACGATGCTCCATCAGCGCCGAGGTTGTCGCAGCGGCAACAACCGGATTGGTGTTCGTGAACGACACACGGAGCGGCTCAGGGATAGGGCACAGCTCTGGCGGCAGCGGTTTGATCATCACGGCAAATGTGGCCCAGTAGATATCGAGCGCGGACAGACGATCGCCGACGAAAAATTTCTTGCCTGCCGCACGCTGTTGCGCCAGCCTGGCGTCAAGCAACCGCAAAATTTGGGCTATGCGCGCCGGGGCAGCTTCAGCAGTAGCCTGGCCATGCCCATATTTTCCACCCATGTAGGACGCAAACGCGCGTGCAGCATCATCACTCTGCGGATTTGTCAGGGTTGCGTCGAGCACCATGATCCGTTTTGACCAACCAAAGCCATTCTCCCCACAAATTTCGTTGCTACAGCCGAACATCAAGGCGCGATCTTCACTGTTGGTCGGAATTAATGCCGGCTCTGGTTCAAGACGTTCCACGAGATAGAGCTGTTCGATCCACGTGCTACGTGGACGTTCGTCGTTCCAGACAGCGACCGGCGCACTGCTCTGACTTGTCCACGCCTGCAACGCAGCATCGTGGCCTTGAGCCTTACGCACCCGAGCGTAGGGAATCTTTTTTACGTAGCACATGCCTTTGAGCGCTTCGCCCCAAGGGTTCGGTCGTCCCGGAGGGAGTACGATCCGTAGCCCGGACAAAGTCTTCGCTTGTTCAATGTCGATATAATCCGCCATTTTCAGTCCTCCTCAATTGTAGCAACGCGGCATCCCTCCTCGTTTACTCTTTTTACGCATTCTTCACAAGCAAAACATTGCTCGCATACTGAAGACCTATATGGAAGGCACACCGAGATAGGGATTTACCAATCAGCTCTTGAGTTCTTGTGCCACTGCTGGCTTGTCCAGCAGTGTGAGCCAGCGCTTCCTTCCACTTGCATTCTGTCGAATTTTGGCGAAAAAGACAGGAGAGGCAACAACGTGCAAAAAGGAGGTCGCTATCATGAAAAGCACAACGAGACTGAGAGAGTTGTTACAGCAGCCGGGGACGCTCATTGCCCCCGGCGCACACGATGTGATGACTGCCAAGATTGTCGAAGCCGAAGGGTTCCCGGCGTTGTATCTTGGCGGGTTTGCTGCATCGGCGAGTATGCTAGGCGTCCCTGATCATTCCTTAATCACCATGACGGAACTGCTCGCCCAAGCACGCAACGTCGCAGCGGCGGTCAACATTCCCATTATGGCGGACATTGATGACGGCGGCGGCACTGCGCTCAGCGCCCGACGCACGATCCGCCTGGCGGAACAAGCAGGGTTAGCAGCAGTACACTTAGAAGATCTCGTGCCAGGGAAACATTTTGTTGGTCATCGAGACAGGTTGTTCTCGAAGGAACAAGCTGCGGACAAAATTAAAGCTGCAGTTGACGCGCGCGCCGATCCGGATTTCGTCATCATCGCCCGTTCAGACGCCATCGGCGTAACCTCTCTGGATGACGCCCTGGAACGAGCGCACGCCTATGCCGAGGCCGGAGCCGACTTGCTCTTCTTGCCTTATCTGCGCATGAAGGACATGAAGAAAGCGGTGGATGCGCTACCGAAACCTCTGTTCAACGTGGTGATCGACACACCGCAAAACGAGCTCGCCCAGGCGGGGCTCAAAGTCGCCGTGTATCCGGTGCAATCGCTATTCATTGCCTATAAAGCTATACGTGACATGGTCAAGGAATTAAAAGCAACAGGGACGATCGCCAACTTTGCGCAACGCACGCCGTCATTCAATGAATTTAACGAGTTTATCGGTGCGGTCGACGCCACAAAACTCGCGGAGCGATTCCGCATAGTGTAGCAAGGCGGAGGGAAAGCTGTGCTCTCCTGCGCCAAAACCGGCCTCGTACCCAGGCTCTGCCTGGGTACGAAAAGAGACGAGAGGCTGAGCCTCATTCACTCTGCATGCCCAGGTTCTGCCTGGGCATGAGAAGAAAACAGAAAGAAAACCACATGTCACAAAAACCGCTTGCAGGACTTGTTGTACTAGACCTCACACGCTATTTAGCCGGACCGTACTGCACTCTGTTGCTGGCCGGACTCGGCGCTGAGGTCATCAAAATTGAGCCGCCTGGCAAAGGAGATCTGCATCGGACCTTTCCTCCCTTCGTCGGACCCAAAGGCGCCGCCGGGAAACCGCAAACCGCCGACGATATGGGCGTCTTCATGCTGCATCGGGCGCGTAACAAAAAAAGCGTCACCCTCAATCTCTACCATCCCGAAGGACGAGAGCTTTTCAAAGCCCTCTGCCGTAAAGCAGATATCGTTGTCGAGAATTACTCACCGGGTGTGATGGATGAAATGGGAGTCAATTATGCGACCCTACGGGAGCTGAACCCAAACCTTATCCTCTGCTCAATTTCAGGATTCGGTCAAACCGGCCCCTTACGAGACTGGCGAGCGTACGATCCGGTGATTCAGTCTATGAGCGGTCTCGCGAGCGTCACCGGCTATCAAGATCGACCGCCGACACGGTGTGGGGCGGCAATCAGCGACACCATTGCCCCGCTCTTTGCTATCATTGGCATCCTGTCGGCGCTGCGCCGACGCGAGCAAGGAGGCGGCGGTGAATGGGTGGATATTGCGATGCTCGATACTTCGTTCTTTTTACAACCAGATATATTGGAGTTGTTGAATGGCGGCATCCAACCCCAGCGACGCGGCAACAGTCATCCGGCCGGGACACCGCTCAATACCTATCCGACACGCGACGGGTTTGTCACCATCGCCGTGACTACCGACAAAAATTGGCAATGCTTAATCACTGCACTGGGCAGGACAGATTTGAAAGGAGACAGTCGATTCGTCACCCCTTTAGCGAGGCGTGAGCAGATTCCCTTTATCGACGAGGTGGTAAGCGCTTGGATCAAAGAGCGGACCACAGCCGAAGCGGTGGAAACTTTGCAACACAATGAAGTTCCAGCTGGCCCAGTGCATACCATGCCGGAGTTGCTCACGCACCCGCATTTGCAGGCGCGTGAAATGGTGGTCAATCTGGAGCACCCTGCAGCTGGAGCGCTGCCGGGAGTGAAGGGATTTGGCATGCCGATCCACTTTGTCAACAACCCCGTACAATTTGATCAACCCGCGCCGCTCCTTGGCGCCCATAATGAAGAGATCTACAGCAAAGGACTGGGGCTCGATGCTGCAGCTCTCGCCGAGCTGCAGGCTAAAGGAGTGATCTAAGCTCACGAGCATTTCAATCGTACATGGCTGTTGAAGACCTCGTTCCTAGGCTCTGCCTGGGAACGCAACTCGGCAACCCATGACATGCCCAGGCTCTGCCTGGGCATGAGAAACCTACACGCTGAGGCCCTCATCACAGCGGTTTGGCGCCAACCAAAACAAAGGCCACCAAGGCTGGCTCGTTCGTTCTATTGCTCCAGGCATGGTTGGTGCCCCGCTGAATGAGAACATCACCCGCCTTCATGCAGGTTTCGCCTTCATCCATAACCGCCCACACTTCTCCAGAGAGGACAATGGCGTAATCGACAGATGCGGTCTTGTGCATCATCGGCACCGCGCTCTTCGTATCAACTGCATGGCTGGCTCCCAGGGCAGCAAAAACCTCGCGCGTATCGCCGCCCTTGCCGATGGCGCTATCAGGCGGAAGCTCCACGACCCGGCAGATCGTACCCGTTGGCTGTGGTTCAAGGTGGACGGGTCGCGCCACGGGGTCGGCATCACCAGTGAGATCGGCAGGCGCGGTTGTCGTTTCCCACAAGTCGGTGGCGCGCAGACCCGGCACGGCTGGCATTTCCAGAATGCTGGTGGCGATGCCGTCCTGTGCGATGATTGATTTCCCAGCGGCGTTGTGACCGGTGACAATCCGGCGAATTTGTCTAGCCATTGGTTCCTCCTTTTTGCAAATGCGTAGATGTTGAAATGTTCAAAAAGTTATCCGTGAGCAGGATCGGGTAAGAGATCCAGATACTTGAGCCCCGAGCCGGTATTAAACAGCACCACGCGCTCCTCGGCTTTCACTGCGCCTTGCGCCAAGAGCTGTTTAAGCGCCGGAAGACAAGCGGCGCCTTCGGGGGCGGCCAGAATTCCTTCGGCAGCGCCAATCTCGTGAACTGCAGCCAGCAAAGCCTCATCACTCACACTTACAGCACAGCCTCCACTGCGGCGCAGAATATCAAGCATCAGAAAATCTCCAATAGCTTTGGGCACGCGTAAGCCAGCAGCGACCGTATGAGGATTGGCAATCTCAGCACCAGCCTTGGCGCCGGCTGCCCAAGCTTGCACGATGGGTGCGCACCCTTCAGCTTGCACCGTTACCATGCGAGGACGTTTCGAGCCGATCCACCCCAAACGTTCCATTTCGTCAAAGGCTTTCCACATGCCGATGAGACCCGTGCCCCCACCAGTCGGATAGAGCACCACATCAGGCAATTCCCAATTGAGCTGCTCAGCGAGTTCGTACCCCATCGTTTTCTTCCCCTCGATGCGGTACGGCTCCTTCAATGTAGACACATCAAACCAACCTTCCACGTCTTTCCTCTCAGTCACGATCCGACCACAATCGGTAATCAACCCGTCTACTAACGTGACATAAGCGCCAAATTGCTGGCACTCTATTAAGTTTGCGGCTGGAACGTCCTTCGGCATAAAGATAAAGGCTGCCAATCTCGCCTTAGCCGCGTACGCCGCAAGTGCGCTAGCCGCATTGCCTGCCGATGGGACTGCAAGTTTCTGTGCTCCTAATTCTTTCGCCATTGAAACTGCTACTGCCATGCCCCGCGCTTTGAACGATGCAGTCGGATTGAATGATTCGTCTTTGATATAAAGATAAGGCATGCCTAACTGTTCACCCAAATGTCGAGCGTGCACCAAAGGCGTCCAACCTTCGCCCAGACTGATAACATGCTGTTCGTCTTCGACCGGAAGAACTTCGCGATACCGCCACAAGGAAGCTGGGCGTCCCACAAGAGCGGCGCGCGTCAGCGTTGTCGCCGCACGGTTCAGATCGTAGTGGACGAGAAGCGGCTTGCCGCAGTTGTGGCATAAGTTAAGGAGTTTTCCTGGCGCATATTGTTGCTCGCACCATGAACAAGAGAGATGGGTAACGTTCATTTGAGTTTCAAGACTCCACCGTCAGAAATGGCAATACTCTTTGGTCTCTACCATGCTCCAAGCAGACAGAAAAGGGACGTCCTCTCAGTCATGAAAAAGGATCTCTTGACCACATCGAGAATCCAGTGGTACGGTTCCGCCAGAAGAAACTCACCACGATCGCACGGTGAGCGAACGGTGATGGAGGAACGCTGATGATGCGCCGATTCGATCCCTTATTAGTCGAAGTTGTCAAGAACGAACTCGCAGCGATTACCGAGGAGATGGCCATTGCCGTCAGTAAAACCGCGCGTTCAGCTATGGTGAAAATTGGCGATTTCGCTGCGACGATTTGCGACGGTCAGGGACGACTGATTGGTCCTGGTTATGCCGCCCCTTTTCAACTCGCCATTTTTCTTGAAGTGATGACCACCGTCATTAACAAGTGGAAGGGCGCGTTCAAACCGGGAGACGTCATTGTTGTGAACGATCCCTACGCCGGAATGGGACATATGCCTGATGTGGCGATAATCACACCGGTTTTTTGGCGAGAGCACTTGGTCGCGTTCAACCTCGCGTATTCGCATCACACCGACACCGGGGGTCGCTTTGCTGGAGGATTCAGCAGTCAATGTACGGAAAGTTTTGAAGAGGGGCTGCGTTTGCCTCCTCTCAAGCTCTACAGCGAAGGACAGCGCAATGAGGCGTTACTAGACATGATTCTCGCGAACGTCCGCACCCCAGACGAATGGCTAGGCGACGTGGAAGCGAAAGTGGCGGGCTGCTGGCGAGGTGCGCAAGAAATGCAACGCCCGCTAGAGAAATACGGCCTGGAAACTTTCACCTCTTGTTGTGAACATCTGATGGATCACGCCGAACAGGCCACCCGCACCGCTATCCAAGGGATGCCCGATGGACAGTATGAGCAGGAGGACATCTTCGAAGATGACGGGTTTGGCAACGAAGTGGCGCTCAAGCTCAAAGTGACCCTACAGATTGCCGGCGATCGGCTCGCTGCGGATTTCACAGGGACCGACGCTCAAGCCAAGGGGGCTATCAATATGCCGCTCAGCATGACCAAGGCGATGGTCTATGGAGCGCTCAAACTCATTGTGAATCCGGATATTTTGTTGAACTCAGGATTTGTGCGCCCCATGGCTATCAATGTTCCGTTAGGAAGCCTGCTCAATCCGCGGTTTCCAGCTGCAGTTGGGGGGCGCGCCTCGCTCGCCTTCCGGGTGTCAGATATGGTGTTCCGCGCTTTGGCGCAAACGTTGCCGGAGAAAGTGCCCATCGTTGGAGAAGGCGGAGACGTACTCCATTTCATCGGACGCGGCGCTGATGGGCGAGCATTTGCCGCTATGGACGGCTTTTTCGGCGGCTGGGGAGGAAGGCCGGACAAAGACGGCATCGATGGAGTAACGCCTATGACCTTCGGCTCTTATGGCACAACGCCTGCAGAATTATTAGAGCGAGAGTACCCGCTCGTAGTGGATGGATTCGGCTACGTGCCGGATAGTGGCGGCCCCGGAAAGCACCGGGGCTCGCTCTCTGTGTATCGCCAATGGCGCTTTCTCCAACCAGGGACAATCATGGTGCGTACGAATCGTCCATCGCGTCCCTGCGAAGGACTGGCGGGCGGGCAACCTGGGGCGTTGTCGCAGAACATCCTCAATCCCGAGCGCAATCCCATCGATTTACCGCGTCAAACGCATTTGCATTTAGAAGTCCATCCTGGCGACCGAGTCTTTCATGCCATCAGTGGCTCAGGAGGGCATGGTGATCCATGGGAACGAGCGCCAGAGCAAGTACAAAAAGATGTGCGAGATGAAAAAGTCACCGTGGAGGCGGCGCGTGAACAGTATGGCGTCGTGCTTCATTCTCAGGATTTGACTGTGGACTGGGAGGAAACGAAACAACTCCGTCAGAGCCGTCAGAAGCACGGTCAACATGTAGCGGCAGGATAAGAGGCGACTCTGCGGTTTAGAGAGTTTGATGCGGTGACAATGGCCAACTGCTAGGTTTCAACCGTACGCAGCAGCGTTGACTGCGTATCATGGTTAGAGTTGGGTCACAGCAGCTGCCGCTTCGGCTGCCGTGACCATTAGGAATGATCTCGAACTCGACCAAGCGTCCCACCGGGCTGTCCATTACACAAGGAGTTACGGGTCTTCGCACTCCATCAGTCAGCGTCAACGTGGTCTGCGGGAGACAGATAGCCGCCAGTCTCCGCCCGCTCTAACATCGACAGAATCGTTTGCGCCAGTTGCCGCGCCGACTCCGGCGTGAGTTCCACCGCGACGCGAGCGCTTGGGCCCTCTGCTTCATTGACAAAGTCAATATTCAACGCGTGCTCCAATGGAAAATCGAACGGATGGTCATAGGATACATTGACCTCGCGCAGAGGGAACCATCCTTGCACTCCCTTCCCGCTTCCCGTGATCTTTGCTTGTTGAACCATCATCGTACACATTGTCGCGCTCCTTTCTTTGTTCACTGAATAGACTATGCTGCTTTTGTCGGCGTGCTGAGATTCTTTTCAAGAAAAGCAAATATTTTTTTCCAACCGTCAACTGCTTGTTCCTGCCGGTAGGCGGGCCGATCATAGTAGAAGAAACCGTGCCCGGCGTTGGCGTACCGATGGAACTCGTAGGTTTTACCGTACTTCTTCAGCTCTTCTTCATGCTGAGCCACCTGAGCCAGGGTGGGAGACTGATCTTCCTCGCCAAAGAGACCCAAGAGCGGGCAAGACAGGTCTTTCGTGTAGTCAATCGGGGCAACGGGTTGCTTCGCGGTGAGGTCCTCTTTAGTCATCACTACCCGTCCTCCCCAGCAGTCGATAGCTGCGTCGAAGCCTTGCACTCGACTCACCGTCAGTACGGCGTGGCGTCCGCCCGAACAGGTGCCGAACACTCCCACTTTGCCGTTGAGATACGGGAGGGCGCGCAAGTACCGCATTGCCCCTTCGACATCACCGACGACTTGTTCATCCGGAACGCCGCCTGCAGCGCGTACTTTGGCCGCGACGTCTTCGGGGCTCCCGTGGCCCTCGCGAGCGTAGAGATTGGGGCTCAGCGTGGCATAGCCGTGATGAGCAAATTTACGGGTCGCTTCTCGGTACCACTCATCCCACCCGGGCAAGTGATGGATCAGCACCATACCAGGAACAGGTCCGCCGCCCAGGGGCCGAGCAAAATAAGCGTTGATGAGCTCTCCTTTGGCGCCGGTGATGGCGACGGTTTCGGCCAGCATCCCTTCGTACATGTTGGTTTGGTACATAGACACCCCCTACTCTGTTACGGTCTTTTTCGCATTAGTACTTCACCTCTAGCTTCTCGTTCTCTTTTTCAGATATTGAGCACTGTCCTCACGGTAAAGCAAGCTCGTGCAGAGACAAGCACGCCCCTTCATCGTTTACCTCGCAATTGTATTGCGTTTTCCGTAGGGGCGTAGCATGCTACGCCCCTACAAAGACGAACCTACCAATTACCGGAAGCAACGAAGCATTGACAGCCAGGGTTTATAAAGTTTATAGAGGGGGCTGACACGTTGTAGGAGTGAAGAGCGGAGTACGTTTCGAGAGCAACTTCACAAAAGGTGGATGATGACGCAAGCTTCACGATTTCTTACCGCCCAGTGGCTCGATCTCGCTATGCTCAACTATGAGGTCGACCCTGCGTTGCTGTTAAAACGCGCGCCGCTTGGTACTGAACTCGATTTCTGGAGCGGCAAAGTCTTCATCAGCATTGTAGGCTTTCGCTTTCTCGACACCCGACTGTTTGGCCTGCCTATCCCCTTGCATCGCAACTTTGAGGAAGTCAACCTACGCTTCTACGTCCGACGCACTACTCCAACCGGCGTCCGTCGCGGAGTTGTTTTCGTAAAAGAGATTGTTCCGCGGATCGCCATCGCGTGGCTAGCTCGCAAAGTATACAATGAAAACTATATGTCGTTGCCGATGCGCCATGCAATTTCTCTTAGTCGCGAGAGGCCGTCGACTCCTACCCAAGTCAGCTACGAGTGGCGGTACAATCAACGCTGGCATCGCCTCAGGGTTGAGGTGGACAGCGCGCCCTATTTGCCCGAGGACGACGCCGAAGAGACTTTTATTACTGAGCACTATTGGGGCTATGTCACACAACGTGATGGCTCTACAATTGAGTATCAGGTCGAACACCCTCGCTGGCAGGTCTGGCGGGCGAGTGTAGCCGAACTCGATTGTGATGTCAGCGCCTTGTATGGCGCTGAATTCGCGAACTTTCTGCACGGTGCTCCGTCGTCGGCATTCGTAGCAGACGGTTCTGCAGTGACGGTTCATCGCGGAGTGCGCCTTGACTGAGGCGCTCCAGTCTTTCAACCTCCTCTGCGTGCGGCGCCACAAATAGTTGGCGAACGACTCACGGCAGTGTACTGTAGTTCTGGCGGCGCATTTAGCCGGAAGGAGGGGTAATAATATGCCGGCGTTGGATCACGTGAAAATTCTTGACCTTTCTCATTTCGAGGCAGGACCTTCGTGCACCGAGTTACTCGCGTTCCTAGGGGCTGACGTCATTAAAGTTGAACCTCCTCGCACCGGAGAGGCCGGACGCTCAATGTTTGTCGACAAGCCGGGCCTCGATTCGTATTTCTTCATCTTGCTCAACGCCAACAAACGCAGCATTACGTTGAACCTGAAAAGCGCGCAGGGACAGGAAATCTTCCGTTCGCTGATAACCCAAGTCGACGTTGTGTTGGAAAATTTCTCTCTTGGCACGATGGAGTCATTAGGCCTCGGGTACAACTCGCTGGAAGAGATTAATCCGCGCCTCATTTACGCTACGGTTAAAGGCTTTGGCACGTATGGTCCGTGGAGCAGCTACAAAAGCTTCAACAGCGTCGGCCAGGCGGTTGGCGGGGCGTTGAGCATTACAGGAGTGCCCGGCGGTCCACCCATCAAACCAGGTCCCACGATTGCGGATACCGGCACTGGCATTCACTGCGCTGTGGGCATTTTAGCGGCGCTCTTACAACGAGAAAAAACCGGGCAAGGGCAACATGTCGAAGTCTCGATGCAAGATGCAGTCGTGAACTACATGCGCGTGCCGCTGCGCCACCATATTCAAACCAACACTGTCGTGCAGCGCACTGGCAACCGGCTGAGTCACGCCGCTCCTACCGACACCTATCCTTGTCATCCCGGCGGTCTTAACGATTACGTCTACATTATGACAACAACGCCGGAGATGTGGCGTAACGTGCTGCAGGTCATCGGACGCGGGGACCTGATTGGCGATCCGCGTTATACCGACCAGAAAGAACGTAATAAACGCTTTGACGAGGTTCATGCGTTCATCCGCACGTGGACGCAGCAACACGATAAACACACTGTGATGAAAAAACTGGGAGAGGTCGGCGTGCCGTGCGGTGCGGTATTGGACTCGCGCGACATTTTGACCGATCCCCATCTGCGCGAGCGAGGTATGATTGTCGAAGTTGACCATCCTGCTCGCGGAACGGTCACCATGCCGGGTTGTCCGGTGCAATTGACGGACTCTCCGGTCGAGGCGAAACCAGCGCCGCTGTTAGGGCAACATAATGAAGAAATTTATGGCGCCTTGTTGGGACTGTCGCCCGATCAGCTGCAACAACTGACGAGCGAAGGCGTCATATAAAACCATCTCTAAGGAGCAGGAACATGCAGTATCGCACTTTAGGAAGAACTGGATTGCGCGTCTCTGATGTCGGCTTCGGCGCGATGACCATTGGCGGAGAAATTTTTGGCGCGACGGATGACCAGGAATCACTGCGTGCGTTGCACCGAGCGGTTGACCTCGGCATGAATTTCATTGACACTGCCGACGCTTATGGTCGCGGCCATAGTGAGGAACTGCTCGCGCAAGTGCTTAAGACACGGCGTAACGAAATCGTCTTAGCTACGAAGGGCGGTAATCAATTCACCGTCCGCCAGGGCCTGCGGAATTTTGATCCGGACTATATTACCTCAGCGCTGGAAGCTAGTCTCAAGCGTTTACAGATTGACACAATTGACTTGTACCAGCTTCATAATCCTTCGCCAGAAGTCATGCAACGCGGGGAGATCTTTGAGCGTTTGGATCGGTTCAAACAAGAAGGGAAAATTCGCTTCTATGGTGTCTCCTTAGAAAAAGCTGAGGACGGACTCGTAGCGATACAAACCAGAAAACCAGATACGCTCCAGGTGGTCTACAATATTCTCCATCAAGATCCAGAAGAACAACTTTTTCCACTAGCGCAGAAAGAGAATGTGGGCATTATCGCGCGGGTCCCGCTCGAACGTGGTGTTCTTTCAGGCCGCTTCAAAAGCACGACAGAGTTTGCACAAAAAGATTGGCGCAAAGGTATATTCCCGGAAGAAGGGCTAGCGCAGACCCAAGCTGCGGTTGAAAAACTGGGGTTCCTCGTCAGAGACGATGTGTCTAATCTCGCTCAAGCAGCGCTGCGTTTTATTTTGAGCAACCCGGTCGTATCGAGCACGATCACAGGAATTCGCACGGTCAAACAAGTCGAAGATAATGTGGCGGTCAGCGGAAAGACATTGCCAAGCAGCGATATTGGCAAGCTCAAGGAATTCTACCAAAGCGACTTTCGTCAGCTGCCGTTTCATTAAATCGAATGGGATGAGATTGGTACACGCCCAGTCGGTCCGACATAGGGGCCGATCTATGTCACCCCCCAAGGCCCAGGCGGCCACGCAGGCCGCCCCTACAACACTGGAGTCATGCATTCACTTCCACGCACGGCGAAACTCGCACTGCGGCAACGCCTCTTGCAGTGCATCAACGCCGACGCTGGTCACCAGGGTGCTGCGTAGATTGAGCACGCGCAGACCGGTCAGAGCACGGAGATGGACGAGCCCGCCATCACTCACCGGCGTATCGTACAGCCATAAAACACGGAGCCCAGTCAATTTGCTGAGATGCGCTAAACCCGCGTTATTGACTCGCGAACTGGAGAGCTGGAGATATTGCAGATCGTCTGGTCGTAGGGACGCAAGCGGCGAGAGATCGGTCGACGCCTGCGGCGTGACATTGAGCCGCAGCTCTCTACCCACAGGAACGGCGATGGCCCCTTGCGCGTTTCCCCAGGCTTCCCACGGCGCATAATCGCCATCAGCAAAAATACGTCGCACAAAGAGTGCTCCCATTGAATGACTGGTTGGGAAATGGACAAGACGAGCAGGCGGCAGGCCAACCCCTTCGGACTGCTGATCACGAGCGGCCGCCGCACGACGAAGAATTGCTCTGAGAGTCTCATCCATGCCAAAAATCTCCTTGCTGCAAACGGAAGTTACTGTACCGTCTATCGGCCTGTCAGTCTATCAGTCTTTCAGTCAGACGGTCTCTCAGTCTATCAGCCTCTGACGGTCTGACTGCCTGACGATTCGACGGCTCGACTGTCCGGGTCCGATCAGCTACGTTACCGCCAACTACACAGTTCTGAGTACTAAGGAAAAGAAGGAGGCAGCTAATGGCACAAAAACCGGCAGTGAGTCTCGCCGCGATGCCCAACCGGCGGCAGGCAACGCTTGAAATCGCGCATCGTCTCGAACATGAAGGTTTTACTGGTATCTATTGTCCCAGCATGGGTGACTGTGTGGGGCTGTGTGAGGCGCTCGCCCTCGCCACCCATGAAATTCCCTTCGGCACTACGATAGCGCCGATCTATTTTCGGCAACCGTTCGATTATGCGCAAACGGCGGCGCTCATCCATGAGCTATCAGATGGACGCTTCCGTTTTGGTATTGGCGTAAGTCACGGGCCTGTCCACCAACGTCTGGGCCTCCAAGTCGGAAAGCCCTTGGCTGATATCCGCAAGTTCGTGCAGGATTTGCAATCCGCGGCCCCAATGGCGGGCCCCCTACCCCCGCTTATGCTAGCGACGCTGCGCAAGCCGATGGTTAAACTGGCAGGAGAGATTTCGCAAGGAGCGGTGTGGGCTAATGCCGCACGTTCACATATGCGCGACTCTTTGAAAGTCCTCTCGCCTGAAAAACAGCAGGGAAAAGATTTCATCATCGCTAACATGGTCCCCACGGTCATTGACGATGACAAAGCTGCCGCTGCTGCGGTCAACAGGAAAACGCTCAGTGGTTACGTGCGGCTGCCGAACTACCAACAATATTGGATCGAAGCAGGCTTTGAAGAAGAGATGCGAGCGATTCAAAAAGCAATCGAGAACAAAGAAGAAGACAAAATCCCGCAGCTCATGTCCGATCGTTGGCTTTCTCAAGTCACGCTTTATGGGAACGCCAAAGAGGTTCGCGAAGGCGTCGAGGCCTGGTATGATTCCGGCGTCAACACGTTGATTGTTGTGCCATCATCGGCGCGCGGCAATCAAATAGTGGCTTTGGAGCAGGTGATTGCGGCGTTTCAGTAAAAGAAGGCTGTAGCCTACTCTCGCGCCTGGGCTCTGTCTAGGCGCGCTCCATCGGTCAGGCTCTCCCAGTCTATAGTGTAGACTTTGTATTCCCAGACAGAGCCTGGGAGCAAGAAGCGTGAAATTTTCACGCCTGTCCAGAATGCTGCCGCGCTAGTTCTTCGCTCAATGCGAGGTCATCCATTCCATCAGCGTCAATCACGTCTCGAAAACGTTGGTAATAATCAAGCGCTTCCTCAACCGCGCCAATCGGTAGCCCCCAATCTTTGGCTACTTCTTCAATACTCTGCTCATTGACCTGCATAGATTCGACGACACGTGACACTGGCAATTTCGGTCGGCCAACAAAAAAGGCTTGGCGCAACCAATGCTCGGGCTGCTGCATCAAGTAGCGATAGATCGGAGTCACCAGCCCCGTCGTCCCAGTAGTTCCCGGCGCAATTTCCAAGGGAAGGACATCAATCATAAACTCTATGATACAAATCCGCTGGAAGATAGCAAGAAAGGCGGAGCCTTGGTAATGTCCGAATAGAAAGTCGCATTCTTAGAAACACCTTAGAGAGAATGGAACAGTTTCGTGCTATATCACCACAAATCGAGCCCTAAAAGCTTTCTCCCAAGATCAGTGAGCACAGCTGGCTCTCCTGGTTCAGGCTCGATTTGCCCGGGCCATCCCCGCCACACCTCCGGTACACGTTTCTGTTGCCAGAGCATAATCCGTTCCTGCCGTGTCGTTTCGTCTCCTGCTGGCCACATCAGAATGGCCTGTGTGATGCGCGGCTTGTCGGCCCAGTTCCTCCCGGTCCCATGGGGAAGGAGGAAACTCCAGATGAGCAAACTGCCAGCAGGAGCCGGGACACGTACGATGGGATAATTCGATACATCGGGCTCCGCAATGCTTGCATCGTCAGGGTGCGCCACGAGCCAACTCTCCAAGGAGCGGTACACTTCTGGAACGCATTTGAAGGCTCCCTGATTTTCAGCCGCATCGGTGAGATACAGCATCCCCTGGACTGGGTATGGCGAGAAGTGTCGAGGGTCGCGGTCCCAGTGGATCGCGCTCTCGTCGTGATAATCAGAGTGCTCTGCCGTAACAGGCGGCTTGAAGGACCCTCGATCCATCGATACCCAGAGAGCTGGGGCGCCAAAGATTTCACTGAAGACCTGATGCACCCGGAGATGTTGCCGGTTGTCCCAGAATGCCTGCGAGTGGTGGATCGGGACAATACCGTTTGCACCCAGCGTACGGCGGTACCATGATGTAGGATCGTCGAGACGTGCTTCAACAAACGTGCAGATAACGTTAATAGCTGGTTGCAGATTCCGCTGCGGCGCCACACCTGGAACAACGAGGTAGCCGTGCTCACGAAAGAAGGCGTGGTCCACAGGTGAAAGGATCGACATAAGTTACTATTGAACAATTGAACCATTGAACTATTGGCACATTGACTGATTTGACAATGAATCAATACCCCGATGGCCCAATGGCTCAATAGCTATGACGTTAGGCGTATTTTCTCATCTCTAATCGCGCGATCTGGTTGCGGTGCACTTCGTCCGGACCATCGGCGAAACGCAACGTACGAGCCTGAGCATACGCATGCGCCAGGCCAAAGTCTTCGGCCACACCGCCGCCGCCGTGCACTTGCATGGCCCAGTCGATAACCTGCAACGCCATATTCGGCGCCGCCACTTTGATCATAGCGATTTCTTTGCGCGCGACCTTGTTTCCAACCGTGTCCATCATATAGGCCGCGTTAAACACCAACAGGCGCGTTTGGTCGATCAGAATGCGCGCTTCCGCGATGCGTTCTTGTGTCACTGTTTGTTCCGAAATCGGCTTGCCAAAGGCGACGCGGGACATAGCTCGCTTACACATCTTTTCCAAGGCGCGTTCAGCCTGTCCGATCAAACGCATGCAGTGGTGAATGCGTCCTGGACCGAGACGCCCTTGGGCGATCTCAAACCCGCGTCCTTCGCCAAGAAGTAAATTCGACGCCGGCACGCGCACGTCTTTGAACTCGACTTCGGCGTGTCCGTGCGGCGCATCATCATAGCCAAACACCGAGAGCATACGAACGACATTGACTCCGGGCGTATCGCGGGGCACGAGGATCTGCGATTGCTGACGATACTTGTCCGGATTGTCGGGATTCGTCTTCCCCATGAAAATAATGATCTTGCAGCGCGGGTCGCCCATACCAGAAGACCACCACTTGCGTCCGTTGATCACGTAGAAATCACCATCACGTACAATGCTCGACTCGATATTCGTCGCATCCGATGACGCCACCGCCGGCTCTGTCATGGCGAAGCAGGAGCGGATTTTTCCCTCAAGCAACGGTTCGAGCCATTGTTTCTTGTGCTCTTCATTGCCATAGCGTTCCAACACTTCCATGTTGCCCGTATCTGGCGCTGCACAGTTGAAGACTTCGGGTGCGATAAACGATCGGCCCATAATCTCGCACAGTGGGGCATACTCTAAATTCGTCAACCCGGCGCCCCGCTCGCTCTCGGGCAGGAACAAATTCCACAATCCCGCCGACTTTGCTTTCGCTTTCAGCTCTTCCATGATGGGCGGAATCTGCCACCGATCTCCCTGGCTATTTAGTTGGTTGTAGTAGGTTTCCTCGTTTGGATATACGTAGGCGTCCATGAACTCTTGCAGTCGCTTTTGCAGCGCTTTCACCTTGGGCGAGTACTCGAAATCCATCGGTCTCTACTCCTTTCTCGTCTAGCAGACAGCTTTTCAGCCTCGACACAGTAGGAAATATTGACATCCCTGTCAAATTCCAGCAGGAGTTTTTGCAGGAGGGGACAAGATGAACGTAATCAAGATAGCGGCAATAATATTAATCATCGCCGGCATCCTGGGATTGGTGTATGGCAGTTTCAGCTACACTAAGGAAACTGAGGAGGTCAAGCTGGGTCCGCTTGAGCTATCGATGAAGGAGAAGCAAACAGTCAATATCCCCGTCTGGGCCGGGGTGGGGTCGATAGTGGCGGGCACTGCACTCCTGCTTTTTGCGGGCAAGAAAAGCTGACCCCTGTTCACAAATTCAGCGGAGCGAGAACTGGAATCACCTGTCGCCCGTGCCGACGATAGATACGAAAATCCGAGTCGAGCGTGAACACACGGCTAGGGGCATGCAATTCTGACATACGCACAAGGCAGGCGTCGGCCAGTGACATTGGGAGGTTCTGGTACGTTCGCTGAAGTTTGATGAGCCGGTCGGCCTCAGCTTCCGCGTCGAAGGCGACGTTTAGCACCCCTTTGGTGATCATTTCCAGCACCACGACGGGATCGCCGCCGAAGCGGTGCACGAGGAACTGCGCTTCGGAGAGCACGGCCTCACAAGTGAACAGCGGCGGCGGCAATGAAGAGAACTGGTCACTTGCCCATCTGTGATGTTGATCTGCGGGAATCAGGATTGCCACGATCGGTCCAGCGTCGATGAGCACCCTTTCGGCCACGATAGTCCTCCAAGATAGCTTCCTCCAAATATCGCTTATTGGTGGAGGCATCAGGTGGGCCGACCTGGGATCCAATGAGATCCCCCATCAGATCGGCGCAGGTGATCTGTCGCTTCCCAGCTGGACGTTTGAGCAGCGCCTCCTCCACGCAAGCGCGGATAACAGCCGACTTACTAATTTGCCGCCGTTTGGCTTCGGCTTCGACCAAAACTTCTAAATGGGATGGAAATTTGAGTGAGATGGTATGCACGACGATAAAGTATTATAGTATTGCCAAGGTGGCAATACCGATAGGGATTGCGGAATGTAGGGCAGCCGTCTGGATCGCCTTCCGGATGGTTAAATCGAAACACAGGAAATTCGTACACTTTACAACGTAACCACTCAGCATTGTCATTCTGAGTGCGGCGAAAATCCTTTTCTGTTTTTGTCAACGTAGAGGTCAATGTATTAAGGGCAGGGACCCGCCTAGTCTACTTTTGTAAAAAATCTTTTTAGTGACTTCCGCGGTCAGAATGTACAGGCCCACAATGCCTCCCAAGACGAAAAGCGTGGAGACCGGCAACGGCTGAAACTCAAAGAGCTTCCCCAGCGGAGTTAAGGGGGAGATGAGCGTCTCCCACATCCTCCCTTGGCGCCTCGGTGTCTCACGCCTATTGATGCAACAAGACCGACACTTCGTTGGAGAGGAAGCCGTTGGCGGTGAGCACATCGGGCCGCCCATCCCCATTGACGTCCGCCACCGCCACGGAGGATGGAGAGGCTCCCACCCCAAAGCGTTGCTCGGCCTGGAACGCGCCCTCCCCGGCGCCGAGTAAGACCGACACGTCGGCGGAGTCGCGGTTGGCCGTGAGCACATCGAGCTGCCCATCTCCGTTCACGTCCGCCACCGCCACGGAGACTGGATTGGAGCCCACCGCAAAGCGTTGCGGGGCCTGAAACGTTCCATCCCCGGCACCGAGTAAGACCGACACGGTGTTGGAGCCGTTGTTGGCCGCGACCACATCGAGCTGCCCATCCCCGTTGACGTCCCCCACCGCCACGGAGGATGGATTGGCTCCCACCACAAAGCGTTGCTGGGTCTGGAACGTCCCATCTCCGTTGCCGAGTAAGACCGACACGGTGTTGGAGCCGTTGTTGGCCGCGACCACATCGAGCCGCCCATCCCCGTTGACGTCCCCCACCGCCACGGAGGATGGACGGAATCTCACCGCAAAGCGTTGCTCAGCCTGGAACGCACCATTCCCGGCGCCGAGCAAGACCGACACATCGTTGGAGTCGCGGTTGGCGGTGACCACATCGAGCCGCCCATCCCCGTTCACGTCCGCCACCGCCACGGAGGATGGACGAAGTCCCACCCCAAAGCGTTGCTGGGCCGCCTGGAACGTCCCATCCCCGTTGCCCAGCACGACCGACACGTTGGCGAAGTCGAAGCTGGTCGTGACCAGATCGAGCCGCCCATCTCCGTTCACGTCCGCCACCGCCACGGAGACTGGACGGAGTCCCACCGCAAAGCGTTGTTGGGCCTGGAATGTCCCATCCCCGTTGCCGAGCATGACCGACACGTCGTCGGAGCCGTAGTTGGCTATGACCAGATCGAGCCGCCCATCCCCATTGACGTCCCCCACCGCCACGGAGAATGGAGAGGGTCCCACCGGATACCGTTGTCCAGGATAGAGAGGGGGCGAGCCTAGGACGGGAACCGTGATGACGGAGGAGAACCGGCGATGCCGGCTGCCTTTGAATCGAGCCGCCACCCGCAGAAACAGCGTGGTTGCGGTCGCCTCAGAGAGGGTGTTTGGATGGTGTAGCAATGATCCCCGGCGACGGCATCCCCTTGCTCGCCGTCATCGTGGAGGTTGCCAAGAATCGCGATTAAGTGGCCATTCGCGTCCACGCTCTGCAGGATCACACTATCCGGGAGCACCGAGGGGTCTGAGATTAAGGCTGTGGCCGTCACCGGTGTGGCAACGCCCACGACAAGAGAATCGGGCGTGACCGTAGGGGTGTCGATGTGCCAGGCCAAAGCTTGCCCCGTGCTCAGGAGACTGCCCACGGCCCCAAAGACCAAGACCCGGAGGATTGTTCGTGTCAAGTGCGCGATACCCATGGATTGTACTCCCCCTTCCAGCGCTCGATACGAAAGTGCTTACATCTTTTTACGAAAAAAATACAGCAATTTTTCCGGTGGTTGAAAAAATTATTGCTTCGTTTGTTGGAGAAGGAGAGTCTTTTCACCTCGCCTCTGCAGGTGACGGCCCCAGGGGATGTGATCGTGGTGGATCGCGGCTACGCTGACTCTGGCGTCAGGGCGTTTCTCCTCCATCATCGGCGCGACTTCGTCCTCTTCACAACCAATCCGACGTTGTATCGCTCTGGGCGTCGCTTCCCCCGCCACCGGCGGTCTGGCTTTCGCTGGACTTGGTTTTATCGTGGAGAACGATACCTAACCGCACCCCAGCGTCAGACCATCGATCGGGCGATCGTACGATTACCTTACTAGTCCATTTTTGTAAAAAACCTTCTTAGTGACTTCCGCGGTCAGAATGTACAGTCCCACGATGCCGCCCAAAACGAGAAGCGTGGAGACCGGCAGCGGCTGAAACCCAAAGAGCTTCCCCAAAGGAGTCAAAGGAAAGACCAGCGTGACGCCGGCGCTCAGCAGCGTGGCCAGGAACAAGTACTTCCCCGGTTGGCTCTTGAAAAACGGCCTTCGACTGCGAATGACAAGCACAATCAAAGAAGCGGACAAAATCGACTCCAGAAACCATCCGGTCCGAAATTGCTCGGTCGTAGCATGCAAAAAGAACAGCAGCACACCAAATGTGAGATAGTCGAACACCGAACTCAATAAACCGAAGACCAGCATGAAAGTGCGAATGAAGTGCAGGTCCCAGCGTCGGGGCTGTTCCACCAGCTCGCTATCGACGCTGTCAGTTGCAATCGTCATTTCCGGAAAATCGGTCAGCAGATTGGTCAGCAGAATCTGTTTCGGCAGCAAAGGTAAAAACGGCAAAAAGAGAGAAACGCCTGCCATGCTGAACATATTGCCGAAGTTAGCGCTCGTAGCCATGAAGACGTACTTTAAGGTGTTGGCAAAAGTCGTTCTTCCTTCATGCACGCCGCGCACCAGGACCCCCAGGTCCTTCTCTAACAACACGATATCAGCGGCCTCCTTAGCGACATCCACCGCACTGTCCACGGAGATGCTAACATCGGCGGCATGAAGCGCCGAGGCGTCGTTGATTCCATCACCTATATGGAGAGCACACCAAGAATTGGGGAGAGAGATAGTGTATAAGACACACCAAGAAGTTTGCTTTGGAGAGGAATGAGTGCTCAGTGCTGAAGATTACGCCGAAGCCTGTCGT